>ENA-OQJP01000039-OQJP01000039.1-human-gut-metagenome-genome-assembly--contig:-NODE-39-length-61109-cov-6.868797_pt1 | contig 61109 bp, 77 predicted proteins | sample MGYA00242611_ERZ504778 | MGnify/ENA primary metagenome ERZ504778 (study PRJEB26092, sample SAMD00036349) | human gut metagenome | host: Homo sapiens | study: EMG produced TPA metagenomics assembly of...
AGAGAAAAATTAGAAGATTCTATTCCAACCTGGGGCGATGCTATTGTATGGAGTGATTTTCATTTCTCAGATCCATATCCTAACTATCTATGGGATTAAATTACCAACTCAAAATGTCCTATAACCCAAATTTTCGCTTGACATGGACAAATGTTTTCTCGTATAATGATTTCAATTTAAAAAAGCAGAATGCTTAGTGTAGCGGGCAACATAATTGCAAAGCTCGAAAGCAGGAAGCAACGTAAAAGTTATGACGAAAGAAAGTAGCCCTGTAAGGCATGCGCAGAGAGCCGTTGGTTGGTGTAAAACGGCAGTGATTACAGTGTGAAGTTCCTTTCCGAACTGCAAGGCTGAATTAAGTAGGCTGCGCCGGCGTGGTTGTCGTTAGAAGAACTATGAGTTGGTCGATTCGAGATAATGAGGGTGGTACCGCGGATATTCCGTCCCTTGGGTACTACCCTCTTTTTTTATACTCCGAAATCGTCAATGAGGGTGGTACCGCGATTCGTCATCGTCCCTTTTTAGGGGCGATTTTTTATTTCATAGTTGGCGATTTTGCTAATATGATGTTTTGAGAAAAAGGCGGACGGGCCGGTGATATGCCCCAATCACCAGAGAGAGGAGCGATTTAAATGACTATTTCAACTGTGATTGTAGGGCTGTATGTGGTATTACTCTTCGTGATTTCCTGGGCGTCGCGCAAATTGACGACGGGCAAGGCGGAAAATTATGTGCTCGCCGGGCGTCGTATGACAACACCGCTTATTACCGTATCTATCGTCGGTTTGGCCGTTGGCGGGGCATCCACCATCGGGGGAGCCGAACAGGCCTATGTAAAAGGTATTTCCGCCGGCTGGTACACGGCCGCTTGGGGCCTTGGGGCCATTGTGATGGGCCTTACGGTGGCGAAACGGTATCGTCGTTTGCAGATTACGACGGTTCCGGAAATGCTGGAGCGCTACTATGATAAAAAGAGCCGTATTGCAGGCATCGTGATTCAAATCATGGTTCAACTTTGTGTTATGAGTTTGCAATATGTGGCGGGCGGTACCATTTTGGCCGCTTTATTGCCGGATGTTTTCACCGTAACAACGGGCATGATCATGAGTGCCATCGTTTTCATCGGCGTTACTATGATGGGCGGCATGTGGTCCGCCAGCATCTCCAATTTGTTGAATGTTACCCTTAAATATATCGGCATTTCTGCCGCTGCTTATATGGCCGTTGTTATGATTGGCGGTACCGCCGCCATCGAGGCACAGGCACCGATGCCTCATATGTTTGATTTGGTAGACGGTGTTGGAGGCATGACGATTTTGACTTGGATTGTTACCTTGATTACCGTTAATCTATCCTTGCAGAGTATCATTCAAATTTCGCTTGGTGCCAAAACGGTGGGCATCGCACGTAAAGGGTTCATCTTGGGCGGCCTCATTATGTTGCCAATCGGTTTCATCAGTGCCTACTTGGGCGTAATCGCGGCTGAATTGTATCCCGGCTTGGCACCGGCGTTGGCCTTACCGAAATTAATCGTTTCGCTTCATCCGCTTTTGGCCGGTTTGACCTTGGCAGCCCTTTGGGCAGCCGATGTAAGTACCGCTTGTAATTTATTGTTGAGCTCCGGTACTTTATTCTCCCAGGATATTTACAAACGTTTTATCAATCCGAATGTAACTGATGAAAAATATACGCTTATTACCAAAATTGCCATCGTGGTTATGGGGCTCATGACATTCATCTTCGCACTGACTATCAGCGGCATCATCGCTACCTTGATGCAGGGCTTAAGCCTTATGGCAGCTTTCGCGGTTATCGTCTTGATGACCTTGTTCGCACCTAAATATTGCAGCCGTATCGGTGCGTTCTACACTTTGGTGGCGGCTGTAGTAACATTGCTTGCCTGGAATTTCGTGCCGGCCGTACGCATCGTGCCACATGTAATCTATTTGGAATGGATTGTGTGCAGCATTACCTTCGGCGTTTGTACCTTAGTAAGCCGTCAGGCTATTAAAACAGATGCCGCGCTGGAAGGGGAAACAGCGGAAGAAGGCATGGTTAATTCGTTGAATTAAAATTAGATTTTTTAAAAACAGTAAGGGTTAAATATTGTAAGGAGTGCTCCGGCTAAAACTGAGAGTGCTCCTTTTATTTACCTCATGCCCTTTTATTTTCGCTGTGTATTGAATTCGTGCTATAATTAATAATTAAGATGTGTTTTGCTCGAGGAGGTTGCGCCGTGACAAGAAATGAAATACTAAATGGCTTACAATCGCTTAGAGCCAATGAAGTAAGCCGTGTAGAAAGCAATCCTCACAAACCGTTTAAAGTTGGTTTGGTCTATCCGAATACGTATTTCGTAGGGATGAGTAATTTGGGGTTGCAGATTATATATGAAGAAGTGAATTTACGTGAACGAAGTTGTGGTGAACGGTATTTTATGCCGGCCTCGTCGGAGCTTCGTGATTATGAAAAACATCGTTTGCCGCTTATGAGTGTGGAGACGCAACGACCACTCAATGAATGTGATGTTATCGGTATCGATATTACCTTTGAGATGGATTATTTTAATATACCGCAGCTTTTGAAATCAGGTCGTGTGCCGGTGAAACGAATTCATCGCATCGAGCGCGATCCTATCGTAATTGCCGGCGGTCCCTGTGCTACGTTTAATCCGGAGCCGTTATCGGATTTTATTGATGCGTTTATCATCGGTGAAGGGGAAGAACTTATTTCGAAAATGCTAAGCGTTATCGAAGAGGGGCGTTTGAATAATGAGTCGCGTATTGATATTTTGAAAAATCTAAGTCGCTTGGAAGGTGTGTATGTACCGGAATTCTATGAACCGCAATATGATGAAAATGGTGATTTTGCCGGTTATAATATGAATTCAGATGGAGCTTTTGAAACAGGTTTTGAAGCGAAATCTGGAAGGCAAGCAGAAGATTCCGCCAAAGACAATCTGCCTCGTGTTACACGCCATTGGCGACAGTTGGAATCAGTGGGGGAAACGGTAATCACCACGGATTATACGGAATTCGGGGCCATGTACATCGTAGAAGTGGCCCGCGGTTGCGGCCGGCATTGTCGCTTCTGCATGGCCGGTTATTGCTATCGCACACCGCGTTTGCGTAAACTTGATTTACTGAAAGCCGGCGTAGATAGGGCGGCTGAGTTAAACAAGAAAGTGGGACTCATGGGCGCCGCTATTTCCGATTATCCTGATATTGATGAGTTGGTGACTTATATTCGTTCAAAAGGTTTGCGTTATTCCTGTGCCTCCTTACGGGCCGATTCGTTGACCCAAGCCGTAGTGGATGGACTCGCCGCCAGTGGCCAACAGACGATTACTATAGCACCGGAAGCAGGCAGTGACAGGCTGCGCCGGGTTATTAACAAAGGCATTTCCAATGAGGATATGCGTAAGGCCGTAACCTTGGCGGCGAAGGCGGGCATTCCGCATATTCGGCTCTATATCATGGTTGGTTTGCCTACGGAGACGGATGAAGATATTGAGGCCATTGTGACTATGGCGAATGATGTGTTCGGCTACATGCAGGATGCAGGGTGTAAAGGGCGTTTGACCTTGAGTGTCAATCCGTTTATACCGAAGCCGTTTACGCCGTTTCAATGGATGCCTATGGCGAACCAAAAAGAAGTGACGAAGAAGCTGAATTCAATCAAGAAAGCGCTTGGCAAGAACCGACGCATTGAGGTGCTCGTGGAATCACCGAAAGAAGCCTATATTCAAGGTGTGCTGGCGCGCGGTGATCGCCGTTTGGGTGAGATTATTGCCTATGCCGCTGAAAATGGCGGCGCGAAAGCTTTCAAAAACGCTTGCCGTGAATTTGATTATGATATGGATAGCGCTTTATATCGAGAAAGAGAACTAACTGAGCCGCTTCCTTGGGACATGCTGGATATGCAATTGGCCGAAGGTTACTTGGCGACTGAGTGGCAACGGAGTTTGACGGAAACATATACAGCGCCTTGCCAAGCCGGCTGTAGGCGCTGCGGGGTTTGTAATGAAACGGGGTGTGATTATGGCACGACAGAATAGAACCGTAATTCGCGAAGGTGGCGGTTTTCCGGGACGTCCCTTTGAATTTGAAGCAGATGCCACATTGACAGGTTTTCCACTGATGCACGGTGTGACCCGGCGCTTTGGCGGTGTTTCTAAGAAGCCTTTTGATTCATTTAATTTAGGCCTTCATGTAGGCGATGATATAGAAGCCGTTTGGGAAAATCGCCGCCGTTTGGCCAAACATTTACGGGTCGGACCGGAGCTGTTAACCTGTGCGCAGCAGGTGCACGGCACGGAGATTTCCGAAGTGACGGAAGCGAATGTGGGGGCCGGTGCTTTTCAGATGGACAAAGCTATCCCTAATAGTGATGCCATATTTACCTGCTTGGAAGAAGTACCGTTATTACTCTTGGTAGCCGATTGTGTGCCCGTTTTGGTGTATGACCCGAACCACCATGCCGTAGCGGTCATTCATGCCGGCTGGCGCGGGACTATCGGTCATGTGCCGATTTTGACGATGGAAGCGATGGGGAATGCCTATGGTACACGGCCGCAAGACTGTCATGTATACCTCGGCCCGTCCATTCATTATAATTCCTTCGAAGTTAGTGAAGAACTGGCGGAAACCTTTCGCAAAGCATCCTATATTCCGGATCAGATTGTCGGTTATCGCTATCGGGCAGACAAGGGAATTCAGACGCCGCATGTTAATTTGCAGCAGTTTATCGTGCAGGATTTACGCCAAATCGGCGTACCTTTACAGCAGATTACCGTGTCTCCTACAGATAGTATGACGGCACCCGGTTGTTATTCGTATCGTCGTGAGTTTGGCAAAACCGGTCGAATGGCATTATTTGCAATGCTTAGAAAACAGAAGAAATGACCGATTTACTCATATTTTCATTGGCATTTTAGCTTATTTATTATATAATATTATCGCATGAAAGTATTTTTTACATGCACTAACGAGCGTATGCTGGTGCATAAGGGGGTAAGCTATGATAAAAGACGCGTTGGAAGCTGTGCAAAAGCGGATGGCTGATGCCATGGCGAAAGCAGGTCGCACTGACCGGGTAACGCTCATAGCTGTGACAAAAAATCATCCTGTATCAGCAGTGGAAACGGTGGCGCAATTAGGCGTCCGCACAGTGGGAGAAAATCGGGTCCAGGAAGCGAAGGAGAAGTTGTTGACTTACAATGGACCGGAGCTGGAATGGCACTTGATTGGTCATTTGCAAATGAACAAAGTGCGACAAGCTGTTCCATTGTTTTCCTTAATACACTCTGTAGATAGCAGTAAGCTACTGGATGAGATAAATAAAGTGGCCGCTAAATGTGGCAAAATACAAGATGTTTTGCTGCAAGTCAATGTGGCTCGGGAAGCAAGTAAGTCCGGGTTGACAGTAGAGGACTTTCCGGAAGTGCGCGATTATGCGAAGACATTGCCGAATGTAAGAGTCAAAGGATTGATGTGCATGGCACCTTTTTTCGAAGATCCTGAAGAGGCTCGTCCTATTTTTCGAGTAGCCCATGCATTATATGAGGATATGAAATCCCAATTCCCGGAAGGACAGATTGAATATTTGTCCATGGGAATGACCCATGACTTTGAAGTGGCTTTGGGAGAAGGCGCGAATATGATTCGCGTTGGCACCGCAATTTTTGGTAACCGAGTATATGATTAAAATAGCGCGTTGTAGGAGGGTTTATTAATGAGTTTAAGTTGGAATAGTATTAAGCAAATGTTTTTTGGTAATGACCATGACGTATATGATGAAGATGAATACACGGAAAATTCAGGTCCTGATTATGATGAGCCGGTTCCGCAGACGGCACCGCAGACCAACACAACAAGTTCAGCATTTCGTCCCGCAAAAACAGGAGGATATAACACCGTGGCCCAACGTCCTAATTCAATGAAAGTAGTCATTGTCGAACCAACAGTATTTGAAGATTCCGAACGTATTACTAACGAACTTCGCGATATGCGTCCCGTAGTAATTAATTTTGAAAAAACCGACCCTCATGAATCGGCGCGCATTGTTGATTTTGTGAGCGGCGCCACCTTTGCTTTAGACGGCAAATTGGAAAAAATCGGTAAAGATATTTTTATTTGTGTACCCGTAAATGTAACAGTTGATTATAACGACAAGAGCTATAACGACATGTCGGATCAATTCACATGGAAAGAACCTCAATTATAATAGGAGGTCAGCATGGCAGGCCAAATTTTATTCATTGGAGCCGGTGCGATGGGCGGTGCCATTTTGCGTGGTGCCTTAGCTAATCGCTTGGTTGAGCCCCAAGCTGTATATGTATTAGTAAAAACTGAAGCCAGTGCCCACGCATTGCGTGAAGAATTAAACGTCAATGCAGGCACTGAATTGCCTGATATAAAGGATGTTAAAACTGTCATTTGGGCAGTCAAACCGCAAGTATTGCCTGAAGTATTGCCGCAATTCAAAATCTTGCCGGCCGGGACAACTTGTTTGTCCGTGGCGGCAGGCGTAACCCTTAGTACTTTGGAAGCGGCGATTCCGCAGGCCGTATGGTATCGTGCTATGCCGAATACACCTGTGGTGGTGGGAGCCGGCTTGACGGCGCTTACGGCAGGCAGTAAAGGCAATGAAACCGTTACGGCTGAACTGAGTGCCTTATTTGGGGCCATCGGTGAAGCCGTCGTTTGTTCCGAAGCCGATTTGGAACGGTTGACGGCGATTTCCGGATCCGGCCCGGGCTATGCATTCGTTATCATGGATGCTTTGGCTGATGCGGGCGTGCGGTTGGGATTGACCCGTAAAGTGGCCATTAAAGCGGCTGCGTATACTTTGTTCGGTGCCGGTAAAATGGCACTCGAAACGGGGAATCATCCGGCGGTATTGCGCGATCAAGTAACGTCTCCGGGCGGTACGACGATTGCAGGCATTGCCAAAATGGAAAAAGAAGGCCTTCGCTCCGCCTTGCAAGAGGGTGTTGTGGCATGTTATGAACGCTCTTTGGAACTTGGCAAGCATTAGGAGGATTTGTGAAAGATAAAGAAAAATTAATTCGATATTTTGAAGCATCCGGTAGTGGCGAAGAAGCTCGCCGCATGCTCGACTTAGCCGAGCAAGTGGTGGCGGGCAAGCCATATCGGGTGACCGAGTTTATGTCGCCGGCAGGACTTGTGATTGCCGACGCAATTAAAGCGAATTTACCGCAACTTAAGGTAGAATTCGGCGGTGGCTATGAAGGAGCCGAGCGCATTCGCGTAGCATTCGTAGAAGCCGATTTTCAAGGCACCGTAGATTTAGGCATTAAAGCCTTAAAAGTGTCATGGGATCCGCGTTTCCGTTTGCTTACTCATCGTGATGTGTTGGGCTCGCTCATGGGGCTTGGCATTGAGCGCACCAATTTCGGTGATATTATTATGCAAACCGGTGGTGCTCAATTAATAGTGGATGCTGCAATGGCGGACTATGTGAAACAGAATTTTACAAAAATCGCCATGGTGTCCGTTTCGGTGGATGATATGGATATAGCCGAAATCCAACCGAAAGAAGAAAAAATTAAAGAAATACGAACCACGGTTGCTTCTTTGCGGCTGGATGCGGTAGCTTCTTCCGGATTCAGCGTATCCCGCACCAAAGTGGTTAGTTCAATCAATGCGGGACTTGTGCAAGTAAACTGGCAACCGGCCAAGGGACCGGCACAAGAAGTCAAAGAAGGAGATATTATATCGCTTCGAGGTCGTGGACGAATGAAAATTGAGGAAATTACCGGCACCTCTCGCAAGGGGCGCATCGGTGTCTATCTCAAACGATTCATGTAAATTAGGAGGTAAGCTGTATGATTACACCAATGGATATTCACAATAAAGAGTTTGAAACAGGCTTTCGTGGGTACGACAAGGAAGCGGTTAACGCGTTTATGGCCGAATTGGTCCATGATTATGAAACCTTATATCGCGATAATCGTGAAATGACGGATAAAATTGAACAACTCGAAAAACGCATTGCTCAATACGAAAAAATGGAAGCTACTATGAATGATGCTTTAGTATTGGCTCAGGAAACGGGCGAAAATGTTAAAAATTCTGCTCGTAAAGAAGCAGATCTCATCATTCAGGAAGCCGAACAGCAACGTCGTCAAATTATTGCGGAAGCTGAACGTCAGTTGCGTGAAGGTTGCGAAAAATATGCAGTCATTCGTAATGAAGTAGCTGTTTTCAAAGCCCGTATGGAATCCCTTTTGAACTCGCAAATGCAAATGGTGGATGGCTATGTGTTAGGTGACAGCAAAGTACAACTTGAGAAAGTTAATATCGATGAAGTAATTGCGGCAGCAGCCGAAGACAATTCAACAATTCATAGTAATGCCGGCGTAGCCGAGGATGTATTGGCGGCTCAGGCGGCTGTGGAACAGGCTGAAGAAGCAGCATCCACGGAAACAAGCGAAGATAATAAATAAATAGAGTGTTAATCGGCTTGATTTATATCAAGCCGATTTTGATATAAAGAACATATGAAAGAATTTCATAAAAAAGATAAAATGAAGTTCTAAGAAAGTGAGGCAATATGATTACAATGGCCTTACGACTGACCGGTCAACGTTGTTTGGTTATCGGCGGCGGTGCCGTAGCGGAGCGCCGAATCGGGCTGTTCCTTAAGGAAGGCGCCAAAGTAACCGTAGTAAGTCCCGAAGTGACGGTTAAGATAGCCGAGTGGGCCGCTGACAATCAATTAGTGTGGCAAAAAGCGGCTTATGATGAATCCGTTGATTTGGCAGCGGATTTTGTGTTATTGGCAACGAGTGACAGTGAGCTCAATGCAATGTGTGCTAAGAAGGCCAGAGCCTTGGGGGCCTTGGTAAACCGGGCGGATGACCGCAGTGATTGTGATTTTACCTTTCCGGCGACGGTAACAGTGGGAGATTTGGAATTTGCCATATTTACCGGACGGGTAAGTCCTCGATTAAGTCGTTTAATCAAAAAAGACTTGGCTAATCGCTATGGGGCAGTAGCCGAGATGTTGCCGGCTCTCAGAGAAATGCGTAAAACGGTACGTGAGCTTTTGACAACGCCGGCGGAACGTGAAGAATTTTGGCAAAAACATTTAGGTCAAAAAGAGTTGATTAAGATAATAGAGGGTGATTGGAAATGTGTGGAGGATATATTGAGCGATGAAATTAATCGTATTAGGTTTAAATCATAGAAGTGCACCGGTAAACGTGCGTGAAGTATTTTCTTTTGATAAAACGGAAATAAGCGAAGCCATTAATCATGTGTATGAACATGAACAAGTAGCGGAATGTGTCCTTTTATCTACATGTAATCGTACCGAATTATATGCGGTGTTGGAAGATGTGGAAAATCCGAAACAGTTCATGCTTCATTTATTACAGCATTTAAAAGGCGTCGAAGACATGGAGATTGAAGATGACTGGTTCTTCATGTATGAAGGACACGATTTATTGGCACATTTATTTAATGTAGCATCCAGCCTCGATTCGTTGGTGCTCGGGAAGGTCAGATATTAAGTCAGCTTAAGATGGCCTATATTTCGGCGTATAGTCGCGGCTTGACCGGTCCTATTTTTAATATCATTTTCCAACGAGCCATCAGTGTCGGTAAAAAAGTGCGCACCGTTACAGGCATTGCCAATACGCCGGTATCCGTAAGTTATGCGGCGGTAAATTTGGCGGAAGATTGCCTGACAAAACCGATGAGTGAGGCAAAAGTGCTTGTTTTGGGAGCCGGTGAAATGAGTGAATTGACGGCTACCCATCTTCAGTCCAAAGGGGTTAAGAGCATTTTTGTATCCAATCGAACTTACCATAAAGCGGAAGCGTTGGCTAAACGATTCGGCGGTCAGGCTATTTCCTTTGACAGCTTTATCGATCAAGCCAAAGAGGCGGATATTTTAATTACCTCCACGGGCGCACCGCATTATATAATCGGGCCCGAAGAAGCGGCTAAAATTGCGGCTAATCGTCAAGGTAACCCTATTGTGATGATTGATATTGCCGTTCCGCGTGATATTGACCCGGATGTATCCGAAATTGATGATGTGTACTTATTTAATATTGACTCCTTGGAGAGCGTTGTTGAAGAAAATAAACATCAGCGTGAATTGGAAGCGGAAAAAGCGAAACCGATAATTGCTGAAGCAATTGATGAAATAGAGGAAAAATTAGGGTACTTGTCCGTTCGTCCGATGATGGTACTCTTAAGTGATAAAGCGGAACGTACTCGCAAACGCGAATTACACCGCGCCTTAGCAAAATTACCGGATGCGGATGATCGCCTGCGCAAAATTATGGACAACATGTCCCGCATGATTGTGCGTAAATTGTTACGCGATCCGATGATTCGCTTTGGCGAAGTGGCCGGTAAAGACGAAGAAAATGAATACTGGAAACTGTTCCATGATATGTTTGACTTAGAAAAGGAGCGAAAATCCTTATGAGAAATATAATTCGTATAGGTACGCGCAGCAGTGCTTTGGCTTTATGGCAGGCTGAATTTGTCGGCTCTGAGCTACAACGACTGTTCCCCGGTTGTGAAGTTGAACTTGTTCACCACAGCACCAAGGGTGACCGTATTTTAGAAAAGCCCTTAGCCGCCATCGGTGGTAAAGGACTTTTCACGGAAGAATTGGAAGCATCCATGCGCGAAGGCTCCATTGATATTGCTGTTCACAGCTTAAAAGATATGCCTACGGATTTGCCGGAAGGGTTGACCTTGGGGGCCATTACAAAACGTGAAACTCCTTGCGATGCTTTGGTTTCGCCAAAATATAAGACCCTCGACCAATTGCCGCAGGGCGCTAAAGTGGGAACCAGCAGCTTGCGTCGTCAGGCACAACTCTTACATCATCGTCCGGATTTACAGATTAATGTATTGCGCGGTAATGTACAGACCAGACTTCGTAAACTGGAAGAAGAAAACTTTGATGCCATCGTGTTGGCTCAGGCCGGTCTTAAACGTTTGGGCCTCGCCGATCAAATCACTCAAGTTTTTACAGCCGATGAATTGATTCCAGCTGTAGGGCAAGGTGCCCTTGCTATCGAATGTCGCAGTGATGACACGGAAATGCTCGACATGCTGGCTAAACTTAATGACGAAGATACCATGTGGTGTACTCGCGGTGAACGTAGCTTCTTGCGTCAATTGCAAGGGGGCTGCCAAGTTCCGATGGGCGTCCACGGTACAATCCATAAAGGCCAGTTAACTTTGAAGGCTATCATTTCATCCCTTGACGGTAAAAACTGTTATGAAGGGGAGTTAACGGGTCCTAAGAAAACGGCTGACATTATCGGCCGCAACTTAGCCAAAGCTTTATATGAAGAAGGCGGCAAACATATCATCGAAGAGTTGATTCAGGAGGGTGTAATTCAATGACGGGTATGGTGTATTTAATTGGGGCAGGTCCCGGGGATTATAAATTAATCACAGTTAAAGGTCGTGAATGTATAGAGAAAGCAGATGTCATCGTCTATGATTATTTGGCGGATGAACATTTATTGCGTTGGGCTCGTCCCGATGTAGAGCTTATTTATGCAGGTAAACAGTGCAAGCATCATACCTTGCATCAATACGAAATCAATGAATTACTTGTTAAATACGGTAAAGAAGGCAAGATTGTAGCTCGTCTAAAGGGCGGCGATCCGCTCATTTTCGGTCGCGGCGGTGAAGAAGCGTTGGAACTTGCCAAAGCGGGCGTTCCCTTTGAATTTGTACCGGGCGTGACCTCCGGTATTTCGGCGCCGGCCTATGCGGGCATTCCTGTGACTCAGCGCGCCATGGCGACGTCTTTTGCCATTGTAACGGGTCATGAAGATCCGACTAAAAACGAATCCGGCATCAACTGGGAAGGCTTAGCTACCGCCGTTGATACCATCAGCTTCGTTATGGGTGTCGGTAATTTGCCGATGATTTCACAAAAACTCATGCAATACGGTCGCCCTAAAGATACACCGGTTGCCGTTATTCGTTGGGGTACCAAACCTATTCAGCAGACTTTGATTTCCACCTTGGAACATGTGGCTGAAGATGTGAAAAAAGCCGGTATTAAGCCGCCGTCCATTATTACGGTAGGCAATGTAGTAAGCCTGCGCGATTCACTCCGTTGGTTCGATAATAAACCGCTTTTTGGCAAAAACGTACTCGTAACCCGGGCTCGTTCGAAAGCCAGTGTTTTGAGTGAAAAACTGGAAGAACTGGGCGCTAATGTCATTGAAGCAGCGGCTATTAAGACGCAAGCTTTACCGGTTGGCGCAGCGGAAAAAGAAGCCATTCTTAATGCCGGTACTTATAAAACGGTTGTGTTTACCTCTGCCGAAGGGGTTCGTTATTTCTTCAAAGCCTTGGAAACTTTGGGCAAAGACAGTCGTGTACTGGGCACTGCTCAAATTTGTGCCATCGGCAGTGCCACAGCTAAAGCTTTGCATGACAAAGGCCTCTTAGCCGATATTATTCCTAGCGACTACAAAGGCGAATCCGTTGTGAAAGCATTGGCACCAATCCTTGAAAAAGGCGACAAAGCGTTATTAATTCAACCGAAAGTAGCGCGTAAAGTAATTCCGGAAGGCCTTAAAGCGGCCGGCGCCGACGTAACCGTAGCGCGTTTATACGAAACCGTGTTGGACGACTCGCAGGCCGATGCTTTGCGTGAAACCTTAGCTAACGGTGAAGCCGATTATATTACTTTCACCAGCTCGTCAACGGTAACCAATACGTTAACCATGCTTGGTAAAGACGGCGCCGAATTGATTAAAAAAGCCCGTGTTGCCTGCATCGGACCTATTACGGCCGCTACTTGCGTGGAACATGGCATTCAACCGGATTTAATCGGTGAAACCTTTACCATTCCGGCCATGGTCGATATGATTAAAGCAGACGTGGCGAAAAACGCTTCAGCAGAATAAATCTGTATTGACACAAGGCAAATTTGAAATAAAAGCAGTACCTTAAAGTAGCCCTTAGTAGAATACACTGGCTAGTTTTAAAAAATCGTACTACAATAAAAAGGTAGTACTCATATAAATAAAGGAGACGATGAATAATGTTAGACTTAACCTATCGTCCGCGCCGTTTGCGGACAACACCGGCCATGCGAGCTCTGGTTCGTGAAACAACGCTCAATGTAGAAGATTTGATTTACCCGTTGTTTATTGTACCGGGCACCGGCGTTAAGGAAGAAATTACATCGTTACCGGGACAATATCACTTATCCGTTGACGAAGCGGTAAAAGTGGCTAAAGAAGCACATGCCCTTGGTATTTTGGGTGTAGAAATTTTCGGCTTGCCAACGTATAAAGATGAACAAGGTTCGTCCGCTTGGGATATGGAACAACCGGTCCAACAAGCTATCAAAGCGATTCGCAAAGAAGTACCGGAACTCATCGTGGTATCTGACGTATGCTTATGTCAGTACACCAGCACCGGTCATTGCGGCTGTGTTGAAAACCATGAAGTATTAAATGACGAAACATTACCGTTGCTCGCCAAAGTAGCCGTAAGCCATGCGGAAGCAGGCGCTCATATGGTGGCTCCGTCGGATATGATGGACGGCCGTGTAGCCGTAATTCGTGAAGCTCTCGATGACGCCGGTTTTACCAATGTATCCATCATGAGCTATGCCGCTAAATACGCCAGCGCTTATTATGGTCCGTTCCGTGATGCGGTTCATTCTACACCGGAATTCGGTGACCGTAAAGGTTATCAGATGGACGAAGCTAACCGCCTCGAAGCCATGCGTGAAATCGAGCTCGACATTCGTGAAGGCGCCGATATTATCATGATTAAACCGGCTCTTTCGTACCTCGATATCGTACGCGAAGCGCGAGATAACTTTGACTATCCGCTGGCCGTTTATAATGTAAGCGGTGAATATGCGATGGTTAAAGCCGCTGCGCAGCAGGGCTTGGTTGATGAAAAACGCATCGTTTTGGAAACGTTGTTATCCATGAAACGGGCGGGCGCTAAAATTATCATCACCTACCATGCACTCGACGTAGCTCGCTGGTTGCGCAAATAATTGTTAGTACCGTTTTGGTTGCGCAAATAATTGTCAGCACAGTTTTGGTTGCGCAAATAATTGTCAGCATCGTTTTAATTGCGGACGAGGCACAATGTGTGCCAAATACATCATTTGAGCACAAGACTTTTAATACCCATTGTCGTTAGTATCATAAGGAGAAGATTATGTTTACATTAGATAAATCTAAGCAAGCTTTTAACGAAGCTAAAGCATATATGCCGGGCGGCGTAAACAGTCCGGTTCGCTCGTATCGCAGTGTGGGTTCCGAACCGCCGTTCATCAGCTCTGCTTCCGGCGACCGCATCTATGATATTGACGGCAATGAATACATTGACTATGTATTATCCTGGGGGCCTATGATTCTTGGCCATGCCAAATCGGAAATCGTAGCGGCATTGCAAGAAGCCGTTTTACGCGGCACCAGCTATGGTGCGCCAACTTTGCTCGAAACGGAATTGGCTAAAAAAATCCAGGCTTTCATGCCGAATATGGAAATGCTCCGCATGGTTAACTCCGGTACGGAATCGACTATGAGTGCCCTCCGTGTAGCTCGTGGTTATACGGGCCGCGATAAAATCGTTAAATTCATCGGTTGCTATCACGGCCACAGTGACGGCTTGCTCGTAAAAGCCGGCTCCGGCCTTGCCACTTTCGGTGTGCCCGATAGTCCGGGGGTACCGGCCGGTGTGGCTGCTGATACGTTGACCGTACCATATAATGATATTGATGCAATCAAAGCTTTATTTGAAAAAGAAGGCCATGCTATTGCCGCAGTTATTGTAGAACCGGTAGCCGGTAATATGGGGTGTGTACCACCTGTTCCGGGCTTCTTGGAAACACTTCGTGAATTGACCAAGGCTCACGGCGCATTGCTTATTTTTGATGAAGTTATGTGCGGCTTCCGTGCCAGCTCCGGCGGTGCGCAGAAGAAATACAATATTAAACCGGATTTGACTTGCCTCGGTAAAATCGTTGGCGGCGGCTTACCAATGGCCGTGTTTGGCGGCTCCCGTGAAATCATGAGCCAAGTAGCTCCGGCCGGTCCTATTTATCAGGCCGGTACACTGAGCGGTAATCCGATTGCCGTAACGGCGGGGTTAGCAACGCTCAGTATTTTGCAACAAGATCCGACTGTGTTTAAACGGATTAATCAATCCACCGAAACACTTTGCCAAGGCCTTAAAGAATTGGCGGCTAAACATAATGTACCGGTACAAGTACAATATGTAGGCTCCATGTTTACCTTGTTCTTCAGTGACAAACCGGTACTTAATTTTGATGATGCATCCGCTTGTGATATGGAAGCGTTCAAGAAATTCTTCCATTACAACTTGAGTCACGGCATTTATTATGCACCAAGTCAGTATGAAAGCAACTTCATGTCGGCACAACATTCTGCTAAGGATATTGAACATACCTTGGCCGTAGCTGACGAAGCCTTTGCAACTTTATAAAAAGTGGCGAAGTAGCTAGAGCGATGTTATAATAAAAATTAGATAATCAAATGTTAGACCCCTGCCATTTGGAAGGGGTCTTGTGCTAATACGGAGGAGATAGAATTATGCAAACGTTGACTCCCGAAATGGTGGCGGCTGCTCGCAAGAGTTTACAAGAATGTTTGGCCAAAAGTGTAATTCCCAAAGAATATTGGGATGAAATTACCCACTGGTTGGAAGCCACCCACATGGAAAATATTTATTTAGAAGGTCGTGAGGCGATCGGTGCTTGGTGGGCGTCCAAAGAAGTTCGCAAAATGGGCTATGCCATCAATTTTGCCAAGGGCGGCTGTATGCCGAGCAATTGGTTCCCGGAAGGGGAGAACTGGGATATGGCACAAGCACAGGCTAAATACCGATTGGTTGCCGATTGGCAATGTTTGATCGAACACGACGCATTAATCAAAATATAACGAGGTTCGTGTATGAGAAGTGTCAAAAAAAGTGCCAGCCTATCCGTTGTCACTTTAAGCTGGCCTATATTTATCGAGATATTCTTGCAAATGCTTATTGGGAATATTGACCAGTTTATGATGAGTCACTATTCCCAAGAAGCGGTAGCCGCTGTAGCCAATGCGAATCAGATTATGAATATTTTCATCTTCCTGATTACCGTTATGAGTACGGCTACAACGATTTTGATTGCTCAATATTTGGGGGCCAAAAATCCGACTAAGATCAACGAAGTAACAACCGTAAGTATTGCCTTTAACTTCGTATTCAGTTCCATTGCGGCGCTGTTTATTTTGGTAGCCTATCGCATGCTCTTTGAGTGGCTCGGCGTACCGGAAGAAATCATCGATGATACGAGTCTTTATATGACGATTGTAGCCGCGAGTATTCCGATTACGGGGATTTATACGGCTTTTGTGGCTACCTTCCGCGGTTTTTCCTTGCCGGTTATTACCATGTGCGTGGCCTTCGTTATGAACGTAGTACACATTTTCAGTAACTTGGTATTAATCTACGGTTGGGGTCCTATTCCGTCTATGGGCGTGTTGGGCGTATCCATATCCACAGCCTTGAGCAAAGGCTTAGGTCTGCTCTTGGTATTTTATTTATTCAAAACCCAGCTCAATGTTAAGTTGTCCTGGTCTTATTTAAAACCGTTCCCTAAAGAAACGTTAAAACGGTTGCTGCACATCGGCGTGCCATCCGGCGGCGAAACGCTGTCTTATCAGTTATCGCAGACCACGATTATGAAAATGGTCAACATTTTTGGTATCATGGTTATTAATACGAAGGTATATGCCTACATTATTTCCATGTTCTGTTACATGTACACCATTGCCCTCGCCAATGCGGCGCAGATTATCGTAGGCTTTTTGGTTGGTGCCGACAGGGAAGACGAGATTTCCGGGCGTGTGTGGCATACCATGTGGCTAGGCATGGCAATCAGCCTGACCTTGTCCGTATCGTTCTATCTGTTGAGTGATTATATATTTGCCTTTTTCACGGACGAACAGGAGATTATTACGCTCGGCAAGACGATTATGTTGATTGAAATATTCCTGGAAATCGGACGAACGGTTAATATTATTATGGTTCAGTGTTTACAGGCGGCCGGTGATATCAGGACGCCGATGATTGTAGGTATCTTTGGCATGTGGCTGTGTGCCGTTAACTTGTCCTTTATTTTGGGCGTTTGGCTCGGTTGGGGGCTCGTAGGCATTTGGATTGCTATGGCCATCGATGAAGGTGTGCGGGCCATCATATTTGTATGGCGTTGGCACAGCGGTAAATGGAAGAACAAGAAGCTGATTGAAGAAACGGTGTGAGGTCTGTTTGCTTTTTTGAAAAAGTATTAAATTCAATCCGCTTGAATCTTCAATGGAAGTGAAGATTCGTGTAGTATAGTAGATTTTAGTAAAAAAGAGAGTCAGAGGAAGAAGAATGAAGCGTAAGGTAGGTATTATTGGTTTAGGTTTACTCGGCGGGTCTTTGGCAAAAGGGTTGGCGAAATATACAGATTATGAAGTGATTGGTTATGCACGGCGCCCGGAGATTTGTGAAGCGGCTTTGGTCGATAAGGTTGTGGCTCGTGCGTATACCGATCCCAAACAAGTGGTAGCGGAGGCGGATATTTTGGTATTCGCCTTGCCGCCTGACACGAATGCGAGGCTGTTTGAGGAGCTGGCACCGCTCATCCGGCCTCGCACTCTTATAACTGATGTGTCCAGTACGAAGACGAATTTTGCCGGTACGGTGAAACAACATTTGCCCGAAGGGGCTAAATTTGTATCGATTCATCCCATGGCCGGGTCTGAAAAAGGCGGCTATGACATGGCCAAGGCGGATTTGTTTAAGAATTGCACATGGATTGTCTTGGAAGATGACGTTAAAGACGGTTGGGATGCGGAGGCTGCGGCTGAATTGGCTCAAATGGGCAAACTGTTGGGCAGCCGCGTAGAGTGTATTCCCATGAGTGTTCATGACGGGTTTATGGCCACCATAAGTCATATGCCTCATACCGTGGCCTCCATGATCGCCACCATTGCCGGGGGCGATGAATACGGCGATTTACGCCTTCGCTTGGCAGCGGGCGGTTTTCGCGATGTTACTCGTGTAGCGGGCGGTAATCCCCATATGTGGCGCGAAATCATAACGGGCAACCGTGATGAAGTGGTGCGAGCGTTATCAGATTTAGAGAAGCAAATATCAATTATTAAAAATTTACTTTTAACTGCGGATGATGATACACTTGAATTATATTTGAGTAATGCGAAGCAGATTCGTGATAAATTTTCCCTTTTATAGGAGGATATGATGGGCTTATTTGAAGAAACTTGTAAAAAGATTACCCCAAAAGATGCCGCCATCGGTGAGAAAATTCAAGCCGTTTGGGACAAGGCTACGCCGTACGGCAGTTTTGGCAAATTGGTAGACATGGTTAAGCAATATGCTATGGATACGCGCCAAGAATCACCGACTATTCCGAAACGCTGTATGATTATTGCGGCCGCCGACCATGGTGTAGCGGAAATGGGGGTTAGTGCCTATCCTATCGATGTAACCGTCGGTATGACGCAGAACTATTTGATTCCAAAAGGAGCCGGTGCCAATGCGCTGGGCAATTATTGCGGTACCGACATGGAAGTAGTCGACGTGGGTATCAAAGCGGACATGAACTGGGTGCCAGGCTTACGCCACAATAAAATCCGCATGGGAACACGCAACTTTTTAAAAGAGCCGGCCATGACCAAGGAAGAAGCCATCAAGGCTATGGAAGTGGGCATTGCTCTCGTTAATGAAAAAGTCGCTGAAGGATATAATGTATTTCTCGTAGGTGAAATGGGGATTGCCAATACCACTGCCAGTGCTGTTATGACGGCAAAATTCGCCGGTATTACGGCAGAACAGGCCACCGGTCGGGGCACCAATATCTCCGACGAACGCCTTAAAGTAAAACAAAAAGTGGTTCACGATGCGTTGGAAAAATACGCCCATATAGATAAAAACGACGGCCTCGGCATTTTGCATTCCGTAGGTGGTTTGGAATTTGCCTGCATTACGGGGATTATTCTCGGTGCGGCGGCTGCTCATACGATGGTCATCATCGATGGTTTTAACACCACCGCTTGTGCGTTGGTAGCGCATTCCCTGGTGCCTGAAAGCATGGATTATGTAATGGCCTCCCATTTATCCGCCGAAAAAGCGCATAATCGCGCTTTAAATACCTTGGGCCTTGAGGCGTATGTTAACCTCGGTCTCTGCCTCGGTGAAGCATCGGGCGGCTCCATTCAAATGGGCATGCTCGATTTAGCGGTGCGCATGTATCAGGAATTAGAAGGAGGACAGCAGGCATGAGAGAGTTTACGATAAAACCATTAAATGAGGCATGCATGGATGCTTGCCAACTTCGCGTAGATAATTTGACTAAGCCGATTTACAGTTTGGCGCAATTGGAAAAAATCGCTGTTCGCTTAGCCGGTATTTACAATGTGGAACAGCCAAACCATATTAAAAACGGCGTTCTTATTTTTGCCGGTGATACGGCCGTTGACGGTATACAAAACCACACGAAAGGGAAGGAAAGCTTAGCCGCTGTTACGCGCCTTGGCAGTGGTCACAGTGCAACCGGTGCGGCGGCTAAGAAACTGGAAGCTGACGTAATTGTTGTTGACGTAGGTCTGGAACAAGATACGGCCAACGTAAAAGGCATTGTAAATAAAAAAGTAGCCAACGGCGCTCGTTTCTTCGGAAAAGGTCCGGCTATGACGGCGGAAGAAATGGAAGCGGCTTTGGAAGTTGGTTTTCAGATGGCCGATGAATTGGCCGGCAAAGGCGTGCAAGCCGTGGCCATCGGCAATGTAGGGGAACGCACCTTGTTAAGCGGTTTGGCCGTAACAGCAGCCATTACCGGTTATCCGATGGCTGAATTGTTGACTGATAACGAATGCACCTTGTCCATTCAGGAAAAAGCAGATCGTTTGAGTGCCACTTTACAGCACTATGGCTTAAGTGCGTCCGAACCTTTGAAAGTATTGCAAACGGTAGGATCCTTAGATATTGCCGCTATGGTCGGTTTTTACCTCGGTGCCGCCCATAACCGTATGGCCGTAGTCTTTGACAATGCCGTGACCGGCGCTGCGTTATTGGTAGCACGTGCCATTAATCCGGCCGTGATGGACTTCGTATTCCAATCGGCGGCATACAAAGAACCGGTACACAAAGCGCAGATGAAATTCTTGGGTATCAGCTCGTTCTTGTATTATGATTTGGAAATGGATGAAGCGTTGGGATCCGTTATGGGCTTGTCCGTGGTGGATGCGTCGCTTCACATGTTAAACGATATGAAAACATTTGGCGAAGCCACGGTGACCGTAGCCGAAGACGGCCCCGGCAACAAGCGCCAGGATGGACGGTAATTATGAGTAAGTATTTACACGGTTTATGTGCGTCTGGTATCAGCGGTAATATGATGATCGGCGCCTTGCTTAACTACGGGGTACCGTTTGATTACTTTAAAAAGTCATTGGCACCGCTTAATTTGAGCGGCTTTTCGCTCATTCATGAACAACGTGAAAAACTGGGCGTCGCAGGTACTTATTTTGACGTGAAATTGAAGGGTAAAGGCCGCACTCATACGCACAGTCATGATGGTGTTCATTTTCATACCCACACTCATGGGCACACGCATGATGGCATTCACTCTCATACCCATGCTCATGGGGAACGGCGCAATTATCCGGATATTAAAGCCCTCATTGAAGAGGCTCCTTTATCCGATTGGGTAAAAGAAAAGCTTTGGCTGCGTTTTTAAATTTAGGCATGGCAGAAGCAAAGGTGCATAATACAACCTTGGAGGAAGTGCATTTCCACGAAGTGGGCGCCATTGATTGCATCATCGATATTGTAGGCACTATGATTTGCTTGGAATATCTCGGCGTGACCGGCATTATCTTTTCGCCGCTCCATTTGGGTCAGGGGAAGGTGAAATGCGAGCACGGCCTCATGGATATTCCTACGCCCGCTACGGCGAACCTTTTGGAAGGTGTTCCCACTTATGTGACGCCTGTGCAAGGGGAATTGGTAACACCCACAGGGGCGACTTTGGTGAAAACATTGAATGCCATCGGTTTCCAACCGGGGGCAGCGGCGCCATCTAAAGAAGAAATACAAATGGCATTGCTTTCCATGATGGATAAAGCTGAAAAAGCCTCTAAAAAGGGTGTTGGTCTCGGTTCCATGGATTTGCCTATCCCTAATGTGTTTACCCTCTTTGAGGCGTAAATACAGCCTTTAAATGAAGTGTTTAACACAAGGTAACAGTGACGGCTCACCTTCAATTGGTGGGCCGTTATGCTTTTGTAAAATATTTGTACAAATATTTTTACAAAAGTGTTGACATGGGCCTTAGTTCTTTGATATTATAATTAAGCAGTCAGGGACAAGACACTTTGAATGCAGTCAAGTTAAAAAAGTGCTTGACAAAATACAGTTAACGGTGTAGAATAGTTTCTGTTGTGAAATGCGGAAATAGCTCAGTGGTAGAGCACCGCCTTGCCAAGGCGGGGGTCGCGAGTTCGAATCTCGTTTTCCGCTCCACTTTCATTCCTCGATAGCTCAGTCGGTAGAGCAATCGGCTGTTAACCGATCGGTCGTAGGTTCGAGTCCTACTCGGGGAGCCATTTTTATTTACTCAGGTTTATACCTTTGTATATATAGGGGTATCGCCAAGCGGTAAGGCAACGGACTCTGACTCCGTCATTCAAAGGTTCGAATCCTTTTACCCCTGCCAATTTACATGACTCATTAGCTCAGTTGGTAGAGCACCTGACTTTTAATCAGGGTGTCCCGCGTTCGAGTCGCGGATGAGTCACCACTTTCCGGCCCGTTGGTCAAGCGGTTAAGACACCGCCCTTTCACGGCGGTATCGGGGGTTCGATTCCCCCACGGGTCACCAACTTCATGGACGATTAGCTCAGCTGGGAGAGCGCCTGCCTTACAAGCAGGATGTCGGCAGTTCGATCCTGTCATCGTCCACCACACCTGATGAAAGCGAACTTTTTAGTACTTGAATGTTGTTGAGTGCTGGAGGTTCGCTTTTGTAATTATAGGCTATTTCAAGATAGTCGTCATATATTGTAATCTGGCGGATAAAGGTATCGATTATTCGCTCACGGGAGGCTGCTGCAGAAGGGTCTCCCTTTATTATTTTGTGAAGGAAGAATCTCACATGATCCTCGGTGAGTACGAATGCTGGTTTCCGAAGCTCTTCTTTTGCGATATCCTTATTTAGCTGCTCGATATCTTTTTCAGCTTTTTCGACAGCTGCATTGATTGCCTTAGAGTGTAACCCACCAGCGATAGCTTGCATATAGTTTTTTAGTTCATTTTCTTTAGCGGAGAGCTCATTCTTTAATCGTTCTAAGGTGTTATCCTCTACCAGCGGGGTATTTTGAGCGCGGACCGCCTGCTGCGCAATTTTGTTGACGATTGTTTCGTCCTGGAGCATTTTGTAAGTGTGCTCGATGATTAAATTTTCAATATCTGCGCACCGTATGTTTTTTGCATCGCAGCTGCCATGCTTGCGCCGGTTGTAGCAGGCGTAATAATAGTGCTTGATGCCGTTCGATGATTTTGCGGACATGCCGATGTAGGCGGCACCGCACTTGCCACACACGAGCTTGGTGCAGAGTTGGTATATTTCACTTTTGCTGTTTTCTTTTTCCTTCTCAATTTTCTCAACTCCCTTACATGATTGAAGGTTTCTGGATCTATTATTGCAGGGTAACACTGCTCTATCCGGATATCCTTCCAGATGAAGGTTCCGGTATATTTTTCGTTGTCGAGGATTCCGGCGATTGATTGCATCGTGAATTTTCTCCCGGTCTGGCGCCGGTAACCCATTGTATTTACCTGCGTTGCGATAGATTGCATTTTCTGGCCCTTGATATATTCGTTGAAGATAAACTCGACCATAGGCTTATATTCCTCGTCGATGATTACTTTTCTATCCTGATCTAACTTATAACCCTGCAGTACCGGTCCGCCTGGCCAGACACTCTTAAGTGCATTTTCGGTCATACCGCGGGTAACCTTTACCGAGAGTTCTGCCGAGTAGTATTCGGCCATTCCTTCTAGTACGGACTCTAAGATTATGCCGCTTGGATCATCGGCAATATTTTCTTTGGCTGAGATTATCTTAACTCCATTCTTCTTTAGTTTGGCTTTATACATTGCGGAATCGTAGCGGTTACGGCTGAATCGGTCCAATTGATACACGATAACGTATTGGAACGCACCTTTGGCGCTATCCTGAATCATTTTTTTGAATTCTGGGCGGTGGTCAGTCCGGGCTGACATAGCTCGGTCGGTATATATCTTTATTATGGTTAGATTTTTCTCGTTCTGCGAACGCAGTGCATTCGCGGATTTGTCCTTCAATACTTTCATCGAGCTGACGGTCGGAAGAGTATCTGGCGTAAATAACTGCATTTTTTGACATAAATATAGCACGCTCCTTTTTAGATATAGTAATTTGCCATAGAGCGTGCTATAATTTTTATAGGCTTAATTATGTGCACTATTCTCTATGGTGCCGTAAGTTATCCCTCACCTGTTGCAGCGGGTGGGGATTTTTTTATTATTTATAGGATAATCGATTAATAATTGTTGAAGCACATCGCGATCAATGAGTTTTACTTGGTTTGTTGCAGCTAACTCTTTTGCTCCAGCAGTAAAATAATTATTTGTTACTACCATTGCGTCATTATATTGGTAATGATATTTTGCTGCAACTACTTCTTGAACTGGAGTATTGTCTAGTTTATTAATATAACGTTTAGCTTGAACAACAGTTTTATGTCCGTTTTTTTCTAACAACAAATCAGCTCCTTGGTCTCCACTACGTTTTGTAGTCTTTACTAGGTAACCCATTTTAGTAAATAGTTTTTCAAGAATGTTTTCAAACTCAATACCATCAATACCATCAGTGTCATTGATGGTAATAATATCATTTAAAGCTTTGTTATTATTCATAATATCATTTAATTCGTTTGAACGACGAGTAAGACAAGCTTGTTTATAGCGCTCATCTATAAGCGACTCCCATTCTTCAGTCGATAAATAGATTTGTAACTCTTCGAAGAATGCCCTTAAATAGCTAACAAACTTCATATTTGTGTTGAAATATTCTTGATATAATTCGGCACCTAAAATACTTTGGGGAGCTGAATATCTTTTGAAGTATAACTCGCCAAATGATTTTTTAAAGAGATTATATTTGTAATATTCAACTTCTGTTAATAGAGTTTCTTTTATAAAGGATTCGTTAATAAAGTTCGTCCTATTAGAATTTATTAGATGAGATAGTGCGGCAATATCATCTGGGGATATGGGTGTATTTTCAGGCCAGATATCCCAATTTCGAGCATATGCATCAATAAATTTGTGTATAAATGGAAGAATTTCTTCTTTTATTTTATTGGCTTCTAGTTCATGTTGCTTTTGTAAAGCAATTGCTTCGTTTTCCAACTGTTTAGCTTTATTTGTTTTATAAATCTTATAGCCAATATATGAGGCAATGATAATACAGAAAATGATAGCAGATATAGTTTTATTGGAAGATATACCTTCTATTAGTAATGCAATACATATGGTTCCTGCAAACCATATACCCTGTGAACTTGTTCTAGTAGTTCTAATATTTTGTTTGCAGATAGGGCAGGATGGTTGTTTACTGGTAAGGTGATAAATTGGATAGATGAAGAGCCAAAGACCGCCAGTAAGAACTGTAAAGAGTATAAAGGCCCCCCCAGTTTATCTTTTTGGTTGCAGGTACATTTCTATGGCAGTGCTGGCAATATTCTATTTGCATGTTAACGCTCCTTTTTATAAAAATACATTGTACATCACTACGCGACCGATGAGTTTCAGATTATCGGAGTTCTCGTAGCTGAATATTATGTCGGTGAAACTGGGGCAGCTGCTATCTGGTCTGAAGATAAACCGTTCGTTCATTGTGTCGTTGAAGTAACGCTTTACGGTGTATTCTCCCTCGTTGCTGATAACTACGATGTCACCGTTGTGCAGGTCGGAGAGTTCGATGTCAGTCTTAACCGCGATTATTGACTCGTGCTCGATGATCCGGTTCATAGACTCACCGTTGACGGTCATTAGCATAATACTTTTATTGCCAGCGTAGCGTCCGAGCATGGCGTCCGGCACACTGATTTGTGGCAAGTTCTGGATGGACTCAATTTCGCTGAGCGCACCTGCTGATACAGAATAAGGCACCATTGTGTAGTGGTGCGATGGTAAAAAGTTAATGGTATCCTTGGGTTTATTTTCATCTGCATCCCACCCCATGAGATATTCTGGAGTAGTCTGCAAAATCGTAGCTATTGGTGGTAATGATGAGATTGGAATTTTATCGATGTCTTTACTTTCGTATCTATAATATGTTGCGCGTGACATGGTCACACCTAACTTTTTTAGCTCAGAAATCATTCTATCGACCGATAGTCCCATATCTAATCTGCGTTGTTTTATGCGTTCTTGGACTTCCATTTAGATACCTCCTTCCTGAGATAAAGTATATCATTGGCGTTTCAAAAATTGCAACAAAAACATTCTGAGCAGAGCAAATGAGTTTCAAAAATGCGAAAAAAGTCTTGACTAAAAATTTCAAATAGCTTAAACTTAGGTTGTATCAAAAATGCGAAAGAAGGTGATATATTGAATGTCGATAAATTTAAAGGTAAAGTAGTCGAAAAAGGATTTACCCTTGGTACATTTTGCGATGCGGTCGATATTCCGAGAACCACTTTATATCGGCGCTTAACCAAGGGCGGCGATGATTTCACCATTGGAGGAGTTAAAAAGATAGTAAATGGCTTGAACCTGAGTAACACAGAAGCTATCGAAATTTTTTTATAACTTAAATCTCAAAAATGCGACAAAAGGAGGCGGTTTTATGAAATCATTCGACGAGTGTCTGGCCGATGTTGCGCTGGAGATTGTGAGAGCGTTCCGCCGCAACCCGGAATGGCAGACTGAATTCGAAGAGTGGAAGGCTGCGCAAGTGAAAGGAGGTGAGCTAAATGTCAGAACTCAACATTGATTTTTTCATTGCTGGAATTATTGTCGGCGCATTATTTATGTTTTGCTTCATAGCGATTCTGGCAAGTTGGGATAACGATGAGGATCGCTATGAAGAATACGAGGATGAGTCTCCAATTATCAGACCGGCGATTGAGCCGGTGGTTGAACCAGTAATATCTGGAATCTATAAGGCCCCTCGTGCGTACGATCAAGAAAAAGACCTTAGCTTTGGCGGGTATTGTTTCAATCGAAAAAAATAGCCCCTCAGCCACTGGCATGGCTAAAGGGGCAAACTAAAATCTAGTTACATTTATTATATCACAAAAGGAGTATAAAATGATGGAATTTACATTTGATGGATCAACGATTGAAAATCTAAATAAAAAAATCATTAAATATTTTAAGACTATGGGGCTGGAAGTAATTCCGGCTGCTGAGCTAGCTGCATTAAAATCTGGCCATAAAATGAACGACACTGAGGGGGCTGCAGGTACTCTAGAACCAGTGGCGGAAGAACCTCAACCTGCAGCTGCGGAGACTGTGGATGAACCTGTGGATAAAGAAGAAAGTCAGCCGGCGGTATCTTTAAAAGGTGCAATTAATTCTTTGAAGCAATGGGTAAACGAAGACCCCAAAGCCCGTCAGCCAATTGTCTTAGACTGGATGTCGAAAAAAGGGTTCACCGGAGATACTTCGTTCTGGTCTAAGGCTCCAGAGTCCTGGGCGCCTGAAATTATGGCATTAATGCAGTAGGAGGTTCCATGAGATTATTAAAGTTAAAATTAAAGAATTTTAAAGGCATCCGAGACTTTGAACTGGTGATGCCTGAAGGACAGACATCGATGTCGGTGTATGGCGATAACGCCACCGGCAAGACCACATTGTTTGATAGCTTTTCCTGGCTGCTTTTTGGGAAGGATAGCCAGAACCGTACTAACTTTGAAATTAAAACCCTCGGTGAAGATGGCAAGCCGATTGCTAATATCGACCATTCCGTGTATGCGGAGTTTGAAACCGATAATGGTCAACTTACTTTGGAGCGGGTGTATCGTGAACGGTACCAGAGCAAGCGTGGCTATGAAGAAGTCCTGGCTGGTCACACTACCGATTACCTCATCAATGGGGTTCCGGTGAAAGAGCGCGAATATAAGGACTACATCGATAAGCTGATTCCGGAGAATATATTCAAGCTGATTACTAATCCGTTGTTTTTTAATGAGCAACTTAAATGGGAAGACCGCCGCCGTATTTTAATGGAAATTTGCGGGGAGGTATCTGACGAGGAAATTATCCAGCGCAATCAAAATTTGAAGCCCCTGCTGGATATGCTGACTGGCAAGACTGTGGATGACCTCAAGAAAATCATTGCATCGAAGCGAAAGGCAATCAAGGATGAGCTCGATATGATCCCGGCACGAATCGATGAGCTGGTTAGGACGTTATCGAAAACGAATATTGACTACGCTGCAGAATCGCAGCGCCGTGAGAAATTTGTTGCGGAACTAGCGGTGCTGCAGGAGCAGAAGGCGCGACTACGATCCGGTGGTGCTTTAGGTGAAACCCAGTCGCAGCTTATCCTGGTTGAGGCTAAACTCAAAGCCCGCAAAGAAGATGTAGAGTCGGAATGGCGTCGTAGCGACGATATTTATCATGCGAAGAAGCGTGAGCTCTCCGATGAGCTAGCTCGGAATAATCGCTTGATGGATGAATTGAAGTCTCAGATTAATCTCCAGGGGCAGCTAATGGAAGAGGCCCACGACAGAGAGGTTGCAGTAAATAAAGAATGGGAGAACCTTAATGGTCGCACGTTCAATTTCACCAACGAGACCATTTGTCCCACTTGCCATCAATCCTTACCGGAAGACCAGGTTGCAGCGGCTCGAACGAAAGCCCTTGAAGACTATAATTTAAAAAAATCAAAAGAATTGACGGAGCTGAAAAATCGTATCCAGCAGCAGACTTTTCAATATGAACAGCACCGAACCAATAAAGAAAAATCCGAGAAGGCCCTAGCGGAATTGGTTACTGTTATTGGCTCGATTGAAAACGATATTGCCAAGCTGGAGGGCGAGCATTTATTCACGGTAAAGCCAGATGTGAATTCTGATGCAGAATATATGCAGTTGCTTACTCAGCAGTCCGAGCTGCGGGAGAAATTGGCGAACCTGGACGCTACGATCGTAGATGAAGAGGCTGCGTTGTCCCGGAAGATTAGCGAGCTCAACCAAGAGATTGCAGTGGCTATCAATAACATGGCCACCTCTGAAAGTGCTAACCAAGCCAAGGCTCGTGTTAAAGAACTCGAAGAGCGACAGCTTGAGTTGCGTCGTGACTTTGATGTAGTCCTGGACCAGCAGGTACTCGTTGAAGAATTCATGATGGCTAAGGTGGAAGCGTTGGAATCCGTCGTGGCAGATAAGTTCAAGCTGGCTCGGTTTAAATTATTTGAGCAGCAGGTGAACGGCGGAATTAAAGAGTGCTGCGAGACGTTGTATAGAGACGTCCCTTACAGCAGCATGAATAATGCGGCCCGCATCAACGTCGGTTTAGATATTATTAATACCTTGACCGCCCACTATAAATTATCGGCTCCGGTGTTTATCGACAATGCCGAGGCGGTAACTCAATTTATCGATTGTGATAGTCAAGTTATTCGCTTAGTCGTGTCTAGCAATCACCGCAAGTTAACGGTTAATTAAGGAGGAAATTATGAGTAATGTAGTTGAAAGCAAACAAGAGTTAACTATGTCACAGCGATTTGTGGATATGGTGAATAAAGAATTGTCCAGCGTCGGTGGTGCGGTGATGCCGCTCACGGATCATCAGAAGCGGCTCGGTCAAAGTTATTTTATGGTTATCGACAGCGTCCTGGGGCAGGCCGAAGAAAAGCGCTTGAAGAAGTCAGAGAAATATCGTGAGGCGTTGGCGTATACTTGGAACAATGTCGACCTGGAATTGCTTGCTCGTGATGTCGTTTCTGCGTGCCGCCTTGGTTTGGACCCGGCGCAGAGCAACCATATTTTCCCGATTCCCTATAAAAATGGGCACACCAATAAATATCACATGGTATTTCTGAAGGGGTATAAGGGCCTGGAGCTAATCGCTAAGAAGTACGCCCTGGAACCTCCGAAGGCCATCATCACCGAGCTTGTCTATGAAAAGGATTCGTTCCGGATGGTGAAGAAGGACAGCTCTCATGCGTTTGAATCTTATGAATTTGAAATCGGCGACCCGTTCGACCGCGGTGAAATTCGGGGCGGATTCTATTATTTAGATTATGGAACTGCAGACCCGCGTAATAAGGTCGTGGTTATGACGCTGGCAGATATTTTGAAGCGTAAGCCGGCCAAGGCTAGTCCTGAATTCTGGGGTGGCGAGAAGGCCGTATATACTAACGGCAAGCCTAGTGGCAAGGAGAATGTGGAAGGCTGGTTCGCGGAGATGTGTCTGAAGACTATCAAGCGTGCTGCTTATAATAGTCTAACTATCGACACCAGCAAAATCGATGCAGACTACATGAACTTGAAGGCTGCTGAATCTGACTTCCTGGATAGCGAGGTCGCGCGTGAGGTTGAGACTAATGCTAATGTCGAAACTATCGATATTGAACCGACTCCGGCGGAAGAGCCGAAGCAGATAGATAACAAGTCCTTATTTATGGATCCAGTGACCGGTGAGGTCGTGGCTGAAGGGACTGAGGGGGCTGTCGATATGTTCGCTGCTCCGGATGCAAATGCTTAGTATTAAGAGCTTTGGGTCAGGCTCGATGGGGAATAGCTACCAGGTGACAGATGGTAGCTGCTCTCTAATTATCGACGCAGGCGTTCCTTTGAAAACGCTTAAGCGTAAGGGCCTGGGGCATATAGATACTATTAGCGGGGTCCTGGTGTCGCACCGGCACGGCGACCATTGTCTCTATATTAGTGACTATCTGAAGCTGGGCGTGCCTTGCTACATGAATGCCGATACTATTGATTTTCTGAAAGTCGGAACGCACCACTGGGTGCATAAGCTAGAGCCTAAGCAGGTTATTGATATTGGTCCATTTCGGGTGTTGCCGTTCCCGCTGGAGCATGATGTTCCGAATTATGGATTCTTGATTCAGTCTGGAACGGAGAAGCTGGTGTATATCACCGATAGTTATTATTGCCACTATAAGTTTAATGGCTTAACTCACATCATGGTGGAGGCTAATTATAGCTTTGAAATTTTAAATGCGAATGTGCGGGAAGGCCGGATAAATAATCAGTTCAGGGACCGCCTGATTAAAAGTCATTTTGCCCTGGAGAATACGATTAAATTCCTGGAGGCGAATGACCTGCAGTATGTGCAAGAAATTCACCTACTGCATCTGTCGGATCGTAATTCCGACGCAGAATTGTTCAAAAATAAAGTCGCTGCTGCAACTGGCAAGGTTGTGTATATCGCAGAATAGGAGTGGTTGTATGTTAATAAAAAGTTTGCAATTGACCGCAGATAGCGTGTCTATCAGTTATGCCTACGAGCAGTCAAATGGATTTGTGGACCAGCTCACCTTAAAAAGTAAGGACCTACCGAGTGCCGAATTGCGCAATGCCTTTTCCGCGCTCAAAGATATTTTTCTGATTCAGTTCAGAGAGTTCTGCGACTTTTCGGATAATCTCTGGTTGTTTAAGGTGAATTTCAAATATTCAGAACTTGAGTTTGATAAGTTAAGCCTTACCGGTTCCCTGACTTATGAGACTGGTCGTTCGATATCGTTTAGCACCTCGTGGTGGTATCCGGACGAGAAATTGATTAGCGTTGAAAATCTCCTCGAAGAGGCGAATCGCTATGTGAAGGGTAAGCGTGCGCAAACCAATTTATTTGAAGTAGCTGAAAAGGCAGAGTGAGGTACCTATGGCCAGACCATTAAAGAACGGTCTGGATTACTATCCGTTAAACGTAGTTTTTTTTAGCGACATAAAAGTTCGCCGGCTGCTAAAGGCCGGTGGATCACAATCCATCTCCATACTAATCGCCCTGCTCGGTAATATCTATCGGGACGAGGGGTATTACATGCGGTGGGATAACGATATGACTTTTTTAATTGCTGACTTAGTTGGGGTTACTGAGGGCGCAGTCATGGAGACGGTTAATAAGGCCGTTCTTATTGGATTTTTCCACGCGGGACTTTTTGAGCGTTATAAAATTCTAACATCGAAAGGAATTCAGGCTAGATATCTGGAAGCAGTCAGCCGTAGACGACAAATTTTTCTCATAAAAAATTACTTACTTTTGGATGTTAATGTATACAATAATGTAGTCTTAGATGAAGTTATTGATAGCGATAACGGAGTTAATGTAGACAATAACTCGGTTAATGTATGCAGAAGTACACAAAGTAAAGTAAAGGAAAGTAAAGTAAAGGAAAGTAAAGTAGTAAATACATTGTCGGGAAACCCGACTTTGGAATCGAAAAAGAATATCGTGGTTGAGGTTGTTGAGTTTTTAAATCAGCAGACCGGTGCTCGTTATAGAGCGAATACTCCGAAGACTAGGCGGCTTATTGAAACTCGAATCAAGGAAGGCTTTGGCCTGGATGACTTCAAAATTGTTATTGCTAAGAAGTCGAAGCAGTGGCTACATAATCCGAAAATGGCAAAATATCTCCGACCGGAAACGCTATTCGGGACCAAGTTTGAAGGGTATCTCAATGAGTCCGAGACTTATAGGTTGTCGGATCCATTTAGGGCTTTAATGGACGAATTGGAAGGTGGTGATGATGGTGGCGAACCAGAAACAATTGACATTGGCTACGCTGCTACCTCTGACCCGCGCGTATGATTTACGCCTGGAACCGCGAGCACTCCAGGAGAAGCTGCGTTTATATACCGAGATGCTGCAGGACATTCACCCTGCAGCGCTCCAGGTCGCTGTGAAAGATGTAATCTGTACCGAGCGATTTTTTCCGTCGGTCTCTACGATCAGGGAGAAAGCATTATCGGTGATGGCCTATGTAACCGGCACTGGTTATATACAGGCAGACGAGGCTTGGTCGATGGTGCTGACTGCAATCCAGAAAGGTGGATTTGAAGGCGGTCGAAGAATGCTGCCGGCTATGCTGTGGAAGATAGCAGAGAACTTTGGCTGGCGTGATTTATGTTATGGCGATGAAGTGTCGCTATCTACTAAACGGGCGCAGTTCATGAAGTTCTACGACGCTGAGGTTAAGCGCCGAGTCGATTGTGAGCGATTCACGAAGATGGTGGAGAGCTCACCGGTGTTATCGCAGCTCATGCAGCAGTGCGTAAAGGCCGAAGAGCAGAAGCTGTTGGAGGTGTCTTTTGATGTGGATGTCGAAGAAAAAGAGCCTGTGCCTGATGTAGGTGTGCATGATTATGAAAGCCTAAAACGCTATATGACGAAGAAGGGCATGTTTAAAGACTGAGGGGTATCGCATGAAATTTGTAATTGTTGGAAGACCTGCGACGAAGAAAAATTCTGGACAAATCATTAATTTGAAAGGCCGGCATATGATGCTCCCCTCTAAGACGTTTCTTCGTTATGAAAGAGAGGCAAAGAAAATCCTTCAGGCTCAATATAATCGCTCACCGATTACGGATCCGGTCATTGTTATTTGCCAATACTGGCTGCCTAATAAACAGCATTGGCCGGACTTAGTCGGTCTATTGCAAGCTACATCGGATATATTGCAGGCTGCAGGCATTATTAAAGATGACCAGCAGATTGTGCATTACGGTGATAGTAGGATTGTTGGAATAGATAAAGCTAGACCTCGTGCTGAAATAGAGGTGGTAAAGTTAATTTGTGATTAAAGATAAGATTATTTTGGATGCTTGCTGCGGGAGCAGAATGATGTGGTTTGATAAAAATAATTCCAAGGCCTTATTTATGGATAACCGTGAATTAGTGGAGCGGTTGTCGGACGGACGAGCCTTGGAAGTTTCACCAGATATTGTCGGAGATTTTAGAAATATGCCGTTTCCGGATAATTCTTTTAAGTTAGTACTGTTTGATCCACCGCATTTAATAGAAGCAGGGCATAATAGTTGGTTAGCTAAGAAATATGGAACACTCGATAAAAATTATTGGAAGGATGATATTTCAAAAGGATTTGTAGAGTGTTTTAGAGTTTTAGAGAAACATGGCATCTTAATTTTTAAATGGTCAGAGCATGAAGTATCAGTAAAGGATATATTGCCTTTAGTATCAACAAAACCTCTCTTTGGGACTAGACGTGGAAATGGCATTTTCTTAGTTTATATTAAATCAGAATGAGATTAAATTAGATCCAAAAGGAGATCAAAATGATTAAATTTGGTCAAAATGTATACAGAGAGCATTACCTTTTTCGATTGCCAGACGGATTCAGGGTCTCAGTTGCAAAAGGGTATTATTCTACATACGGTGGCGATGTACTTGGATATTTAACGGATGTTAATGTTATCGATATTTTGGCCGAGTTAAAACGACGTCATAAACATCGACGCACAATCACTCATATGTTTAATACGGTTATTTTAAGAGATGAGGAATCAGATTGAGACGTAGAAGGCAATATTTATCGGTGCTGCGGACGATGACCGAGCGGCAGGCAAAAGAAGCTGCGGACCGTTTCGAGGAGCGAATTGTCCAACGTGAAAATTGGTACGAATATATGGATGAGTCCAATCTTTTAAGCTGCTACTGGATAGACATCTACTGGCGGAATCGGAATCGCATGGGGCTCTATTCATTGTCGGAGGTCATCGCTGCGGGCGCATATGAAGTTATGGATGTGAGGACAGTAAAATTATGAATAAGGATTTAGTGAAAGCCATTGAGCTTTATTTTAAAAGATTCGCTGATTCGTATATTTCACGGATTGGACGCGCTATTGTGTATGTCACTAGAGGTAGCACCTTGGTGAGCGTTAGTACTATGGATGGTAAAGATTTTTTCTTGAATATTTTCATGGCTAACGACAAGGAGTTCTGGAATGATTTGTTATTTATCCCACCCGTACGGCGGTGATTCTCGAAATCTTAAACGGATTCAGGTGCTTATTGCGATGCTGCATGAGGCGAATCCGGATGACCTTGTTATATCTCCGGTGCCGATGTGGTCTGAGTTGTATAAGGTTATGGACTACATTGATGGACTGGATATGTGTCTCGAACTAATCGGGACGTGCAACAAGTTTTACTTGGCCGGAGACTGGACTCAGTCTAAAGGCTGCATTGCTGAACGTGCATATGCACTGGCCCTGGGAATGGAAATTATTGAACTAGAGGGGGATGGTGTGTATGACTAAAGAAGAAATTATCAAACTAGCGTCAGAGACCGCTATTAATGTTTACATAAAAAAGCATGAGCAGCAGCGTCGAAACCAAGCGAAGCATGCTATCGAAAATACCAAGCGCCTGCTGCGGGAATATCAGAATTTGAAGACCCATTGCGAAGAGGCAATCTTTTCTGCGGAGGATTCGGTGCCTACATCCCTTGGTCTAATTCTTACTGAGATATTCGACTCGAATGGTTTTATTAAGTTCCAGGCGCTGATGTCGAGTAAGAAGCGGACGGAGCTCATGTTGGAGCACATCGATGCGATGCTCACGATCTACCGTGCGCGGTGCGAAAGTCAGAATAAAATAAATTATGATATTCTCAAATATTATTTAATTGATGGACGTGAGATGCTGGATGTTGTGGATGGGTTATTCATACCTGTATCAAAATCAACCGGGTACCGGGCTTTGAAGCAAGGTTTGGAGGATATGGCGGTGCTGTTGTTTGGCGTCTATAGCATGGGGGCTTGACAAGATTGACAGTAAATTGACATTGACATGACAATTTTAAGGATTTATAATGATAGTGTGAAATAAATGTAATGAATCGTTTCACTCCTTAACTTAATAATCGATTGAGACACGTAAAGTAGGCACCCGTTGTGGTGCCTATTTTATTTTGTAAGCGAAAGGTGGAATATTAATGGTTGCTGTGCATTGCGCGTTTGATGAAATGATGCCGATTGAATCGGTTATCCCCAATCCGCGAAACCCAAATACGCATCCGGATAAGCAGATTAAGCTGCTTGCTAAAATTATTAATACGCAAGGCTGGCGAGCTCCAATCACGGTTTCAAAACGCTCCGGGTTTATTGTAAGAGGTCATGGTCGACTGCTAGCTGCACAACTCTTAAATCTGGAGACGGTGCCGGTGGACCTCCAGGACTACGAAAGCGAAGCTGCTGAATGGGCAGACCTAATCGCTGATAATAGACTGGCGGAGCTGGCGACTATTGATGACTCTCTGCTGGCTGAATTATTGAAAGAGGCCGACGATATGGTCGAGCTTACCGGTTATACGGCGAATGAAATTGACCGCATCCTGGGAGAAGCTGAAAGTAGTGTTGTCCAGGACGATAACTTTGATGTGGAAGGGGCAGTTGATTCTGCGACTAAAAATACCATAACCCAGCCAGGTGATTTATGGATCCTGGGTCCGCATCGATTATTGTGTGGAGACTCAACTTCCGTGGAAGACGTATTGCGTCTACTAGGGGGGGACGAAGCGGACATGGTATTTACCGACCCTCCATATAATGTTGCCTACGAGGGCGGCACCGGATTAACTATCATGAACGATTCTATGGCCGACGATGACTTTTATAAATTCCTTTTGGCTGCATTTAAGGCCATGAACAAAGGTATGAAACCAGGTGCTCCTATTTATGTGTGCCATGCTGATGGCGCCGGTAATGCGTTCCGAAATGCATTTTGTGATGCAGGGTTATTACTTAAGCAGGTGCTTATTTGGGTGAAGAATTCATTCGTTCTTGGTCGTCAAGATTATCAGTGGATGCATGAGCCTATTCTCTACGGGTGGAAACCAGGTGCGTCGCATAAGTGGTATGGCGGTCGCAAGCAGGGAACGGTGATTGATGATTTGTTGCCGGTCGAAGTTGAAAAGTCCGGGGATGATTATTTATTGCATTTGAAAACGGATACGCAGCATATCGTGATTAAGACTGACCGGTTCGAGGTTCTCTATAATGAAGGCACCGCCCTGGATACTGTCTGGCGTGTGAATAAGCCGCTACGGAATGGTGAGCATCCAACCATGAAACCTATTGAGTTGTGTGCTCGTGGTATTCAGAACTCATCGCGTGAAGGTGACATTGTCCTGGAGCCATTCGGCGGTTCCGGTTCTACTCTTATTGCGAGTGAGCAGACGGGGCGTCGCTGCTGCGCTATGGAACTGGATCCAGTGTATTGTGATGTCATCGTTAAGCGCTATTCCAAGCTAGTTGGTTCATCTCATGCAATACGTGTAATTCGTGGTAATACCGAAATTTATCTTATGGAACTACTTGAGAATTAACTGAGAATAAGTTAATATACAACAAATGAAAGATAAGAGAACAGAACAGATTCTATTATTGGAATATGATAGAGGGGAAGCGTATGAAAAAGACGATATTGTTCGAGTACAAACGAGGTTAAAAGAAATCGGTTATTTGAATAAACAGATTAACATTTTGCAAGATTTGGAAGGTATGTATTTTTAAAATATGAGCAGTGGTTTTTACCGCTGCTTTTTTTGTTATGCAAAACAAACAATTTGAAGCGAGGTGGTGAGTGTGTAGTGCAACATGAGGACGCCTACAGGGACAAGCAAAGTGGTATGACTTATCAGAAGATTGCTGATAAGTACGGTGTGTCAGTCTCTACGGTAAAGTCCTGGGCGACCAGATATTGGAAGGTTGCAACCAAGGAGAAAAAAAGTTGCAACCAAACCTAAGAAGGTTGCAACCAAAGTCGGAGCTCCGAAGGGGAACCGAAACGCTGTAGGTCATGGTGCTCCGTTTAAGAATCAGAATGCGACGACGCACGGTCTGTTTGCAAAATATTTACCGAAGGAGACTTTGGAAATAGTGATGGACGTGCAAGAGGCTAGCCCTTTGGATATTCTTTGGGGCAACATACAGATTAAGTTTGCGGCAATACTCCGGTTGCAGAATCTAATGTATGTCGAGAGTGCTGCCGATAATATATCGTATCGAACGACTAAAACTACCACCAAGGTAACAGGCCTTGGTCGTGAGACCACTGCAGCTGCAGAGGACCATGTAATATCTGCGGTCGAGCGTGAAGAGAAATTCATTAATGTCCAGGCTCGCGCGATGGATACGCTCACTCGCATGATCCGGCAGTACGAAGAATTGTGTCGGAGCCCTCTGGCAACCGAAGAGCAGCGGTATCGTATTAATAAGTTAAAGACCGAGGTCGAGGTCATGAAGTTGAAGGATGATGTGGAGGACATTACGGATATCTCTCCATATATTGATGCATTGAATGGACGAGTAGAGGAGGCTTGGGCGGATGCAGAAACCGGTAATATCAAGGAAGACGCAGAAGCGTAATTCGTCGTTTGAATGGAAACCATTTTCTCGGCGCCAGCTGCAGGTGCTCACCTGGTGGTTGCCCAAGAGCCCTTATTATGACTACGACACCATTATTGCTGACGGGAGCATACGTTCCGGCAAGACGGTATCGATGATTGATTCATTCGTAACTTGGTCGCTGGCTACGTTCACCGGTGAGGCCTTTATAATGGCGGGTCGTTCTATGGGCGCACTCAAGCGAAATGTGATTAGACCTATGCTGCAGATTCTGGATGCGAAGGGCATCGGGTATATTTATAATCGCTCGACGAACACGATCACCTGCGGTGGCAATACCTACTTTTGTTTCGGTGCTGCGAATGAAGCTAGCCAGGACACGCTCCAGGGTTTGACTGCTGCAGGGGCGTTCGCGGATGAGGTTGCTTTGTTCCCCGAATCATTTGTAAATCAGATGATGGGTCGCTGCTCTGTGGAGGGCGCTCGTATTTGGATGAACTGCAACCCGGAGTCGCCCTATCATTTTATTAAGTCGGAATATATCGATAAGAGCGACGAGAAGCGGATTCTGCATCTGCATTTCACGATGGACGACAACCTATCGCTATCCGATACCGTCAAAGAGCGATATAAGCGAATGTATTCTGGGCTGTGGTATAAGCGGTTCATCCTGGGGCTATGGGTAATGGCTGATGGCATTATCTATGACATGTTTAATGACGCCAATCTCTATGATGAGCTCCCGCAGGAGGTTCGCGCTAATGCTCGTCGATACATCACCATTGACTACGGGACTTCAAACCCTATGGTATTCCTGGACTGCTACGACGATGGCGAGACCGTATGGGTTGATCGTGAATACTATTATAGTGGCCGTGACCGAGGCGTGCAGAAGACTGACATGCAGTACCTGAAGGACTTTAAGGAGTTCGTCGGTGAAGACTATCCGGACTTTGTAATTATTGACCCCTCTGCAGCATCGTTTAAGCTGCTGCTGCGGCAGAATAGGTATCGTGTAAAAGATGCAGATAATGATGTGCTCAATGGCATTCGCAAGGTCGCGAGTGCTATTTTTATGCGCCGATTAAAAGTCAATAGGTCTTGTAAGAATATGATAAAAGAGTTTATGTCTTATCTATGGGATGAAAAGGCTGCGGAGCGTGGTGTCGAGCAGCCGATGAAACAATTTGACCACGCAATGGATGCAATTCGTTATTTAGTAAATACTTTGATTAAGAGATGGAGGTTGCCAAGTGAAGAAAAATAAACGGAAGCGGGCTGTGGATAAAGGCTACAGTAAGAATGCGCCGACGGTGGAGAATAAAGCTGCTGCCGTGAATGATGCATTTCAGAACGTAGCTGCGCGCACCGGGTATGGCATGCCGAATTTGCTTAATGCAACAGCTTACCCGCTGACCCGGCAGAGCTGGGACTTCAATAAATTAAATGCCATGTATCGTTCACACTGGGTGGTGCGCAATATTATTAGTGCTATTCCTGACGACATGTTGAAGAATGGATTTGATATTGTTTCTGATATTACTCCGGACCAGCGCGATAGGGTCGAAGGCTGCATGCGCAGAACCGGGTTGATTGAACGTATCAGGGAAGGCTTGTACTGGGGTCGTCTGTATGGTGGCGCTATCGGAGTTATTATTATTGATGGACAGGATGATAAGTTGGAAGAGCCTCTGGACCTGGACGAGGTAATGCCTGATTCGTTTAAGGGACTTTTAATTGTTGATCGCTGGACTGGTGTAAATCCGGAGAGCGAGCTCATTACTAATATAAATAGTCCTGAGTTTGGACTGCCTAAATACTACGATATCACCTTATCCGAGTCGCGCGTTGAAAATACGATGCGCATTCATTATTCGCGTGTGGTTAGGTTCCTGGGTGCTAAGTTGCCGTACATGGAAATGCTGGCAGAGAACTACTGGGGCATGTCGGAGCTGGAGCAGGTATTCGATGAGCTTAATAAGCGTGATAACGTATCCTGGAATATTGCGTGCTTGACGTTCATGGCTAATATCCGAGTGTTTAAAATGGAAGGTATGGAGCAGATATTCGGGCTCGGTGGCGAGAAGGCCGTTGAAGACTTGTACCGAACGGTTGAAGGCATGAATGCTATCATGAACAACAATGCGCTGCAGATTATCGGCAGCAATGATGCGTATGAATCACACCAGTTTGCCTTTGGTGGTTTGGGTGATATCTACGACCGATTCATGATGGATGTATCAGGCGCTTGTGGTATTCCGGTAACTAAATTATTCGGGCGTTCACCTGCAGGTATGAATGCAACTGGTGAATCGGATATGCAAAACTATTACGACCTTATTGAAAAGGAACAAGAGACTCGATTACGTCCTGTACTGGATAAGTTGCTGCCGATTATTTTTACCTCAGAGCTGGGTGCTGTTCCGAATGACCTGGACTATAACTTCAATCCAGTAAGAAGAGCAAATGAAGCTGAAAAGCAAGACCTTGGCAGTCAGCAGACTACAGCAGTGACTCAGGCATTCACGGCTGGGCTTATATCTCAGAAGACTGCCTTGCAAGAATTACAGCAGTCTAGCAAGCGAACTGGAATGTGGACTAATATCACAGATGATGATATTGAAGCTGCGGACGATGATACGATTGCTATGGGGGAAACTACACCGGGTAACATGTTTGGCGGTGTAGACTCATTGCAAATGGTAGATACAGAATTTAAGGAAGAAGAACATCCAAGAAATAGGGAGGGCGAATTTTCTTCGGGGGGATAATACCTCGACTAATAGCGGTAATAATGGTAAAATAGAGCCATCCCCACAAGGTGCTAATAAATTAAATCATCGTGGTTTTAAAAGTAAAGCTGTGTTAAATAATCACTGGAATAAACATAGTAATGAGTTTCCGGAAGAGTTTAGTAATAAGGCCGAATACTTTGAATATTCAATTAATTTATTAGAATCTAGTACAAGTGATACTATTTCTGGACATATTAATCGATTGGGTCAAATTATTCGCTTTGATAAAGAAAAAATTTATTTGTAAAAGGAAGCATTGAAAAAGGAATATTTACAATGTTTAGACCAAAAGCTGGGGTTAAATATTATAAGATTATGAAGGACAAGGATATAAAAAATGGCGGAAAAATTTAGATGTGAATGTTGTGGACAACACACGTTAGAAGCACAAGATGAATATGATATTTGTGAAGTATGTGGATGGGAAGAAGACCCGTTGCAAAATGAAGATCCAGACTATGCTGGCGGTGCAAATCAGATGTCATTGAATCAAGCTCGAAAGGCATGGGCAAGTGGTAAAAAAGTATATTAAGGATAAGATAATGGATAATTTTAAAATAATTTACAAGATTTTATCTGCACTTGAATCCGCAATGGACCAAGATATGTTCGAGTTAGATGAAATTTCTCCAGAAAAATTAGGAATTTCTGAACCACGATGGAAAGCGATTATTGAAATGTTAGTAGCCGATGGTTATATTGCTGGTTTATTCGTAACGCGTGCAGTAAATGGAAATATGATTATTCAATGCCAGGCGCCTAGAATTACTTTAAAGGGCCTAGAATACTTGGATAATAATACTATGATGAAAAAAACATATCGATTGTTAAAAGGAGTAAAAGAAGTTACTCCGGGAATATAGAGGCACTCAGTATTGAGTGCTTTTTTTGTGTCTGAAAAGGAGCGCCTATGTCAAAGTGGACTATTAAGCGAAGGACGGAGCTGGCGTATCAAAGGGCTGTCACCAGGTTGCTGGAGGACAGCTTTTTTATTTGTGTGACTTCTTTGTCGACGAATAATATGCTCGAAAAAATCAACGAATATATTGAGTCGCAGGAGTTTGCAGATTTTGCACAAGCCACGGCTGGCATGATGGTTAGTAATCTATTCGGAGATATTGGTCGGTCCTGGAGAGAGGCTGCACGGTTAGATAGTAACGGTCGTTTAATATATGACTTGCTTATGGATGACCTTGCAGGGGCTCGTGGTGAGACTATGCGAAGGATAGCCCAGGAGAATGCGCAGCTTATTAAATCATTACCCGCTAGTGTGGCTGACGATGTCACGGCCTATGTTATGCGGGAGACGTTGAAGGGGCGGCGCCCGGAAGACATCGAGAAGGACCTGCACAAGTTATTTCCGAAGCGAAGTAAGGCCAGGGCTAAGTTGATTGCTCGAACGGAAGCAGCGAAAACTCAAACGGCACTGCTGCGTAGTGATTGTGATTTGGTCGGTGCTGAATACTACTTTTGGCGCAGTTCCCATGATGCGCGTACGCGACATTCTCATAGTAGTATGGACGGGGTGTTGTGTAGTTGGCACGATCCACCGAACCCGGAACGGCTATTCCGAGAGAATAAGGTCAAGCCTTATGGTGAATATCATCCGGGGGAAACATTCAACTGCCGCTGCTATGCCGAGCCCCTGGTGAGTCGTAGTCAGCTCAGTGAAAATACATATCGAATGCATCAGAATGGTCGGATTGTCCGCGTGACCAAGGCCACTCTACTTAAGTTGATTTAACCGCTATATTCGTATGGCGGTTTTTTCATATAAATAAAATGCCGCTGAAAGGAGGTGATGTGATAATGGCTAAGGCATTTTATGGGTCTAGGTTTAGCGCTAATATGACCCGTACTCCGGAGGGCTTTTTAATTGTCACAACGTGCCATTAGCACGCACGGGCGTGCAGCAGTACTTAGGCAGTGAAGTTGAGCGACCTGAAGAAGAGATTGTAGATGTATATCGGAACGAAGCTGAGGTATTTGCCCCAGCGACGCTAGCGAGCTTTGAAGGAAAGCCGGTGACTGACGAACATCCATCTCGATTTGTCGAACCGTCCAATGCGACTGCTTATACGAAAGGCACTTGTCAGAACGTCCGCCGTGGCTCCGGGAATGAGTCGGATCTTATTATTGCAGACCTTGTTATTTATGACGCTGTGCTTATTGCTGAAATCGAAGCGGGTAAGCGTGAAATCAGTGCTGGGTATTATTGTGAGTACAAACCGTTTAAAGATGGCCTAGAGCAATCTAATATCATATGCAATCATGTGGCGGTTGTTGCTAATGGACGTGCCGGGGCACGTGTGGCTATTAAAGATAGTCAGGTTGTTAATGTTAAGAAAGGTAGGAAACGTATGGCAAAGAAAAATGTAAGTATATGGGATCGTATGTTTAACGCGCTCGTAAACGACGAGGATACGACCTCTGAAGAATTAAGAGAAGCAGCTGAGGCTATCGCTGAAAAAGAAGAACAAGCGGACAGCGAAGTTGAAAATGAAACGGCTGCTGCCGATGAAGATATTAAGCAGGTAGTTAGCGATGCTTTATCTCCGGTTTTAAAACGCTTAAGTCAAATCGAGGCTATGTTGGTTAAGGATGAAGAACCTGACGACCTTCAGAAGCTCGAAGATGAATTATCTGAAGGTACTGAACAACCGGAAGAGGCCACAGACGACGATGGTGAAGAATCTGTAACTGTGGATCCGGAAGACATGACCGAAGATAGTGAAGACGAATCCGAAGAAAAGCAGGCTGCTGATAAGGCGATTGCCTTGAATTTATTCCGTAAGATGAAGCCGGTTATCTGCGCTATGAAAGGCGCTGAACGTAAGCAAGCGACCGACGCATTGCGTGCTGCATTGGCTCCGTATATGGATAAAAAGACAGCTAAAACTAAACCGGCTGTTGCTGGTGGCTATGCTGCTTTAAATAGTCGCAAGACTACTGATAGCAAAGTGGAAGGCAATTTTGGTGAAGCCTGCCGCAAGTTTAATCCGCATTATAAAGGAGGTAAATAATCATGCCAGGAAGCGTAATTGGAACAACTTTAAACAATGGGTACCCAGGACAGATTAGTCGTCATGGGGACGAAGTATCTCGTACTTTTGCAGTCAAAAAAGATACGGATAATATCGTATTTGGTGCGCCGGTAGCCCTCAATGATGATGGCACTGTGCAATTATTTGGTACTGGTCATACGGCAGATAAATTCGCAGGTGTTGCTATGCGTCGTGTTAAATCTGCGACCGAATGGCCGAACCAATCTATTGGTGTGTATCGACCTGAAGAAGCCTGCGACGTATTGGAACGTGGCTCCGTGGTAGTTGAATGCTTGAAGGGCACACCTAAGCCTGGTGGCAAAGTGTATGCGTATATCGCTACCAAGAATGGTTTCGCTGCTGAAGCTGATGGCTCCAACACTGTAGAGCTCACGGGCGTGCGTTGGTCCACCGGTAAAGACAGCAATAATGTTGCAGAACTCACCATTTTAATTCGTGCTGGTATCTAGGAATAGGAGGATAAATCTATGAAGAGAATTACATTGCCATCTATGGCTGGTGGCGCTGTGCCAACTATGGACGCTGCTGCTGTATCTAGCGGCTTAGCGTTTTTGGAGTCTGAACTCGAAAAACAAGACCCTAAATTGCGTGAACCGTTGACTTCCACCACTTATGCTCGTGATATTACTATCAATGCTGGCGGTGGCTGGATTGAAGCGACTTCCAACTTTAACGTTAACTATGCTGCAGTTGGTGGTGGCACTGATGGTAGCGTTGGTGGCGTGCAGAATGCGATTCGTCGTATCCAGGCAGACGTGAGCAAGGACTTATGGCCTGTGTTGCCTTATGAAATCACCATGTCTGTGAAGTTCATCGATGTGCAGCGTGGTACGGTCACTGGTCGAAGCATTGAAAAGATGTACGACGATGGCGTCCGTTTAGATTTCGATAAATACATGGATGCCAATACTTATGTTGGCTTACCTAACTACGGCACCAAGGGCTTAGTGAACCAAGAGAATGTCGCAGCCGTTTCTGTGGCTACTGGTAAGGCTGGTAAGACTGACTGGGCCAATAAGACTATCGATGAAATCTTAGAAGATATCAACCGCACAATCTTAGATGCCTGGGCTAACTCCGGTTATGATAACCGCGCGATTCCAAATCATATCTTGATTCCGCCACAGCAGTATGCGTACCTCGTGAAGACTCCATTCTCCATCGCTGGCTCTAACGGCTCTATTAGCTTATTGGAATACTTGAAGGATAATAATATCGCGAAGGATAAAGGCGTCGACTTATTTATCGGCGAATGTCGTTGGTGCTCCGGTGCTGGTGTAGGTGGTACTGACCGTATGGTCGCTTATGTCCATGACGACTATTTTGTGGATATGGATATGCCAGTGCAGTTGCAACGTGCCATGACTCAGCCGGTTGCTGGTACTGCTAGCTATGACAGCTTATATGTTGCTAACGTAGGCGTTGTAAAAGTACATTATTTCGAACCGTTTAGCTACCGCGATGGTATTTAAGGAAAGGATGATTCGATGTTTTTATTCTCTAAGAAAGCATTAGGGTTCCGCAATCCGAATACGAATGAAATTATCTATGTTCGCAAAGGTGATGTGACCGAGGTTCCGGACTGGGTTGCACACGATCCGTTGTTTAAATGGGCAGTAGCTGAAGGTTCTGTATCTACGGTTGAGCAGAAGGCGCAGGTGGCCGTTGAAAAGAAAACGGAAGAACCTGTAGAGGCTCCTGTGGAAGAACCTGAACCTGTGGTAAAGAAAACCACTAGTCGGACTCGTAAGGCTATTGTGAAGGAGTAATCGTTATGGCTATTACTAGTGTATATCAGGCAATCGTTGCGGCTAGTAATATTCGTCGTAGTGAAAATCCATCATTCACAGCTACCGATTTTATGGCGCTATATCCTAAGTTTGTCGACGTAAGCGAAGAAATGATTGAGGCATGGGTGCAAATCGCTCATGCTTCATTATCGTATGCAAGGTGGCATGAGTGGTGGCGTATGGGTATGGGATTATTCATTGCTCATCACTTAACTCTGCTGGCTAATCCTGCGATCGCGGATTCTATTGAAGGTGGCTTGAGTCGAGGTGTTGCTAGTTCTAAATCGGTGACGGACATGTCAATCGCCTATGATGTATCCAGCATTGCGAATGAATGTGCCGGCTGGGGGACTTATAGCCAAACGACTTACGGACAACAGTTAGTCCAGTTCGCGAAGCTGGTAGGTAAAGGTGGAATGACCGTATGGTGAGAGCTGCTGTTACCCGGCAAAGTAATATGGCTGCATTTAAGACCCGCATGCGTGAGATTGCTAAGACACGGGTGCTAGTTGGTATCCCGCAAGCGAATAGTTTGCGGTCAGCTGATGGTGGCGGTGGCATTACTAATGCGGAGCTGCTGTATATCCATACTCATGGCGTGCGTCAGAAATCTATGCGCGAGGACATGAAGTCCGACATGGACCAGGGAAAGAAGTACAGCGAGGCGTATCAGTTATATGTGCAGTCTCATGGTTCCCCTCTCTGGCATAGCCCACCGCGCCCGGTGCTGGAACCAGCTATGGATTATCACAAGGACGCAATCAAGACTGATTTGAGTGCGGCGGTAAAGTTGTATCTGCAGACCGGTCGAGATACTGGATATCGCAAGGTAGGCATGTTTGGAGCTGCGATGGCCAAAGGCTGGTTTGAACATCCGGCTAATGGCTGGGCTCCGAATTCGCCTAAAACCATAATTAAGAAAGGGTCGGAGAGCCCGCTTATTGATACCGGTGCTATGCGTCAGGCGATAACCTATGTTGTGGATAAGGGGGATGTGTGATGCTTGATATTAGTTTCTTATTGTATGATCCTGATTTTTGCACCCTATTCACATTAGTAGCAAATAGCTCTGAGTGGATTGATGGTAGACATTGCGTTGTGACTAAATCGAAGGCTGTCACTGGAGTGGCTAGACCTACCAGTGGTGATGATTTAGAGATGTTGCCGGAAGCCGATAGAGTTTCTGGAACCATGACATTCTTGGCTAAGACACCGATGAGATTTAGTGACGGCGAGCCGGCCATGTTTATCGAATATCAGAAGAAACGGTATAAGATTATCCATGCAGATGATTTTAACGAAAACGGCTTTTATAAAGCCATCGCTACTTATGTGGAGGTGGTCGCCGATGCCTAAGCGGACTTTTATCGAAGTGGAGAATCTATTTCGTGACCTCTTATGTGACATTCTGGGGTTGCCGGTTGATAATAAGCAGATTGTATTTAGTTATCAATCTACTGGCACTCCAGGCTGGAAGCATGATCAGGATAAATTATTCATTCGTTTGAGTGAGCTGGACGATGATTACTCTAAGTTCCGGAATAGCTTGTATCATCCAAACGATGAAACTGTCATAAAGTCGACCTCTCGTACGCGCGTATGGGAGGTTTATTTAATCGCATATGGTCCGAACTCGTGTGAGGTCCAGAATCAAATTAAGGACGGTGTGTTTCTGCAAAGAGCGCGCCGTTTTTATTTTAAAAATGATATTGCCCTCATCACTGATTACCCACAGGCGCTGCGTGTGCCAGAGCTATTCAATGGCCGCTGGTGGGAGCGCTGGGATATGCGACTGCGATTCAATGAGTTGTATGTCGTGACCGAGGATGTAGGCAGTATCGAAGATGTTCAGATTTTTGTTAATGAACCGAAGGAGGAATAAAGTATGCCAGTAGTACCATTGCCTATGGATGACATTGTGCGCATTGTCGTCAATCTGTCTAGCGTTTCTGCGACTCGTAAGGCATTTGATTTGTGTTGCATTATTGGTGAAAACGCAGTTATCCCTGCCGATGAACGTGTGCGCTTGTATAATAGCGTGACCGAAATGGCGCAGGATGGATTCACGACTGACAGCCGTTTATATAAGGCAGCTCAGTTATTATTTAGTGGTCGTCGTAAGCCACCACGCATTTTAGTCGGAACACTTAAGACTGGGGAAAAACCGCTTAATGCATTGAAGGCCTGTCGTGAAATTAATAGCGACTGGTATGTTGGTTATGTGTGCGCGGACTTGCAGGCGTCTCAGATTGTTGAAATGGCAGAATACATTGAAGCGGTAACTCCGGACAGTGTGCTTGCTTATACAACCTCTGATGCCAGTGTAAAGGCTCAGGCCGATGATAGCGTAGGTGTGATGCTTAAGAATAAAAAGTTCCGCCGATCCATTGGTCAATTCTCGACTAAACATCCGGACGCCATCTTAGGTGTTATCGGTTATGCGATGGGCTCCATGACGGGCTTAGCGAAAAGTGCTTATACCCTTGGTTATAAAGCTGAGGTCGGTGTTGAAACTGAAAACAGTACCAGCCGTTTGAGTTCTACTGAATTCAATAAAATTACAGGGGCAAACATCAATGTGTATGTCAATCGCGGCGGCCAATATGATGGATTTGAACCTGGTAAGTTAGCTGACGGGACCTGGTTCGATGAACTTATCTTTACGGATAAATTCAAAAATGACACCCAGTTGTCCATTATGGACTTGCTTTATACGGTCGATAAGATTGCTGGCGAAGAAACTGGCGTTACTCAAATCATCACTAAAATTACGGAAGTCTGTGAAGACTACCGCCGAATTGGATTCGTTGCTGAGTCAGGTAAGTGGATGGGCGCTAATATTTTAAATTTAAAATATGGCGATGTGTTGCCTAACGGCTACTTGATCCAATCTGAACCGGTGAACGACCAGTCCCAGGCGGATCGTGATGCACGTAAGTCTCCGCCAATTTATGTGGCGCTTAAATTATCTGGTGCATATCAGTACATTATTATTCAGGTCGACGTTAACCGTTAAGGAAGGGGGAATAAAATATGCCGAAAGCACATACTACTTACAGCTTTACTGATGTGTCCGCGGTTCTGTCTCATCCGAGCTATGGCCAGTTCGCTATGGAAGGTGAAGGCATTGGTGATTTCACAATCGGTAAAACTACAGAACGTACTGTTCACGATGTGGCTGCAGATGGTCATATTATGGTTTCTAAAATCGCTGGCAATAACGGCACCATTACCGTTAATGCTCAACAAACTTCGGCGCTGCACAATTGGTTGCAGGGCTGTTTTAATTATTGCTGGGCGGCTGATACCGACGAATGGGCTCGTCTTACTTTAACTATCCGTGCTCCTAAGATGGGCAAAATGACCATTGCGACAGGCGGCTCTTTTAATAAGGAAGCGGACGAACCGTTCCAGGCACAAGGTCAGCGTGTTGCGTGGACTTTGATGTTTGCGGATATTCAGAAAATGAACTTTGCATAGGGGGTTAAATAATGAGCAGAGCAGAATTTAAAGAATTCGAAGTTGGTGAACGTAAGTTCCAGGTGAAGCGTTTCGATGCCCTCACTGGTTCCTATATTGCGTTTACTTTATTCGAGAAGATTTTACCAGTAATCATGGGAAATAAAGACCAATTCATCGGCTCCAAAACCCCGGATGTATCTGCAGATAAGTTTAGTGAAATGCTCCCTTCTACCTTATTCAAAATGAGCCGTGAGGACTTCACGGCTCTCCAGAAGGACTGTTTGAAAGTATGCTATGAAGTATTGCCTGCAGGCGTTATGCCTGTTATTGGCGCAAATGGTCGCTGGGGTGTAAGTGGTTTGGATACTGATACTGGTCTGGTTTTAAGATTGACCATTGAAGCATTGTTATTTAATTTACTTGGTTTTTTCAAAGAAGGCGGCTTGAGTTCCTTGGTGACGAGTCTGAACGGCAGTACCTCGGCTACCAAGTCGTCGAATGCGTGAATTTAGATAATTTTGCTTTTGCTCCGGTCTTTAATGGAATGTGGAAGCAGCATGAGGTGTTTGACGGGACATATAGCCTGGAAGATTTATTGGACGCTCACGAAATAATGGCGGTCATGGCCGAGAATAGGCGTCGTGCTGAAGATTATGCAGCGTCGCAAAGGGAGGTGGATTAGTTGGATAATGTTATTGAGTCTTATCTGATAGCACTCGGTGTCGATATTGATAAGTCTGATTTTGCAGAGGCTGATAAGGCCATCAACGGGTTATCGGCTAAAATCACCTCGAATGCGACTCAATGGGGCAAGGCCAGTGGTATTGTAATTGGAGCCATTTCAGGTATCGTTGGTAGCATTACCGGCCTGGTTGCTAGTGCGGCTAAGCAAGATTTGGCCATGCAAAAATATGCGACCTCAATGATGATATCCACCGGTCAAGCGGCTAAAATGAAAGAGGCGCTGGACGCTCTGGGAGAATCTGCGGCAGATGTGCAGACCAATATGGAACTGCGCAGTCGCTATAATGCGTTGCTGCAGGATGCATCGACCATAATGCCTGATGGTGATTATAGCTCTGTGATGAAGCAAGTTCGCGACATCATGTTTGAGTTCGCTCGTTTGAAGCAGGAGGCCAGTTATGCTATCAAGTGGATTAGCTATTACTTGGTGAAGGATTTCATCGGCCCACTTGAAAAGGCAGGATTTTCTCTCCGCTCCATGAACGAGTATATTCAACGGAATATGCCGCGGATAACTCGGAATATTGCAGATGGCCTGGGCTATATCATTAATATTGGGCTTAACTTCATGCGCGCGATTCGGTCGCTCGGTATGCTAATGCTTAATATCTGGAATCGGCTGCCGCACAGCATCAAGGTGTCTACTGTAGCTATCGGTGCTTTTTTTGCATTGCTCCGAGCAAGTCCAGTTGGTAGACTCGTCGCTGTAATTAGCACTCTGTTGCTGCTGCTCGATGACTTCTATGCTTACATGGATGGCAAAGAGTCAGAGCTTGGTTCTTACTGGCAAAAATTAATTGATTTTTGGAATAGCATTAGTGGCGATGTTGATGCAGCCACCGATGCTGTTTTTAATTTTCTAAAGACTATATCTGAAAGTCCAGAGCTGTCAGAGTTTACGGGTTCGTTACAGGAGCTCCTCGGTGCAGTTTGGGACTTGATTGTAGCTATTGGAACTTTAGTTTCTGACACCTTTGGTGCACTCTGGGATGCTCTGAAAGAAGTCGGACTGGTTGATGATTTCAGCGACTCCATGAAAGGCCTGCTGCGGCATTTCATTGATTTTATTAAGTTGGTCGCTGATGGTATAAAGGTTCTGGCTAAATTCTTAAAAGAATTGGGTAAGACTGAAGGGTTCAGACAGTTCATCCGGTTGCTGGGTGAGTTTCTCGGAATACTTTGGGATATCGTGTCGACTATCGTTGGTGCAGTTTTTGATGCCCTGAGTGGCTTATGGGGTATTTTCAAAGACTTAGGCGTTCCACGTGAATTCACAGATGCTATGGGCGAAATGCTCATGGCATTTATTGAGCTTGCAAAAGGCGTAGCTAATCTCATTAAGTTGTTGATTAAACTCTTTAAATGGTTAGTCGGAGATCCACGCGTTATGCCATTTTGGAGGGGTGTCGGTGTTGCCCTCGGTAATCTCGTAAATGTTTTATCGACCGTCTTATCCAAGCTTGGTAAAATTGGCCGTGTTATTGGATTGCTGCTCCAAGGTAAGTTTGCTGAAGCAGCTGCTATCATGGGATTTGGTGGTGGCGGAGCTCCGGACTTAGGTGAGGTTAACGGGAACGCTGCTGCAGGTGTAGAGGCCCTTGTGAAAGGTGGCATGACAGAAGTTGCGGCTGCTGGTCTTATTGGCAATATGACCGCCGAATCTAGTCTAGACCCTACGACCAGCATTATTGATAGTAATGGATTGCGCTCAATCGGTATTGCCCAGTGGAATGGCAAGCGTGCTGATAAGCTTGAAGCATATTTGAATTCAAAAGGCATTACTGACCTTAGCGATAGTCGCGCATTCGGCGCACAATTAGAGTATGCGATTAAGGAAATGAAGGAAGATTTTCCAGAGGTTTGGAGTGCGTTGCAAAATGCCAAAACCGTGCAGGAGGCATCTGACATTATCCTTACCCAATGGGAGAAACCAGAAGACCAGTCGCAGTCTGTAAAAGATTATCGCGGTGGCCTTGCCAACCAAGCTTATTCGGCTTATTCCGAAATCAAGAATACCTCAACTAGCAATAGCGGGGGTGGCGTTGGTGATACGGTAAAAGAAATGGCTAGCTCCGTTGGTCAAGCTATCCAGGTGCAATATAATCATGTTGCCGAAAGTGTTGGCAATAAGATTGATGAAATCAAAGAAGGTGCAGCTAGGTTATATGACTCCATTGGAACCATGACCGGTCAGTATGGAGGACCGTCGTATTTTGTAAATCCTGCGACGACTAGTACGAGCAATAGTATCGGTGATATTAACGTGTATGTCACTAACTCGAATGCTAGCGCTAGCGATATCGGGAAAGCTGTAGGCAGTAATGTTTCGCGTGCATTAAATATGCCAGAACGACCTATTGTTGCTGTTAGAGAAAGGAGAGGTGGAATCGGATGAGTTTATCCTTTTACATGAGAGACTTTGGCTCCTATGTTGGTAATTATGCGAAGCAGATTACTAGCAGTAAGCCGGCTTGGTTGAATTTTACCAAGGATGTGGCCAAGCTAACCGGTCATACTAAGCTCCTGGATCTAACGACCGGCTATAATAATCTGGAGCGTTTTATATTCAAGACCAATGGCTGGACTATTGGTGGACTGGCCTTTGATGGCATCATGAAGACCGAGCATACGGCAGAGGTCAAAGCAACTACTTATCCGGTGCAAACTGGAGCGGTCATGACTGACCATGCTATCGTGTTGCCGAAGGTGCTTGATATTGAAATCATGGTGTCGGACGCGACTCCAGGGAACTCCCTAAGTGGAATTAAAACTACAAATCGCTTATTAAATGCGGCGGTGGACTTTGGGGTCCGCCGTTTTTTGACGAATGGTAATGTAGTGGCCGGGAATAACCGGTCCGCTGCAACCTATGCTATTTTGAAGTCTATGGTTGAAGCTCGTATTCCGATTACCGTAGTCACGCGCCTGGGCACGTATCATAATATGCTGCTCGTTAAATCAAATAGTCCGGATGATGTGAAGACTCAGTTCGCGCTGCATGCGTCGCTCCATTTGGAAGAGGTGCAGGTCGGTGAAGTAGCCGAGGTCACAGTTTCTGCGCGAAGTCAAACTACCAACCAAACAAATGGTGGCAATAAGGCTGTAACGGAAGCTCCGTCGAACCAGAATAAGAGTGCATTGAAAGCGATGGGCGACGTGATGCGTGGTTTATAGGAGGTGTGTAAATGTATAGTGTAATTCCAATTACATCTGCTCCAAATCAGACGTTTAGCTGCAAGGTGCCGGTTGATGGTAATAATTTAGTTCTTCATTTTAAGACCCGATATAATGAGGTCGCTGGTTATTGGCTCATATCGCTGACTACCAATGATGTAGAGCTATTGCGTAACTTGCCTGTGCTGCCTGCAGATAATATCCTGGAGCAGTTTGGCTATTTGAAAATTGGCTCCGCGTACATCACGAAGAGTGATGCGGTGAAAGAACAATGGCCGACTGCTGATACCCTGGGGACGGAGTGGTCCTTGGTATGGAGTGATACGCCATGAGTGATTTTATTGATACTACTAAAATTAAACGTACAGAAAAACCGACTGCTGAAAATGCAATCGATAATGCCTTGAGTGTGATAAATAATAAATTATATGGTCGCCAGTGGCGCATTTTAATTCAAACTAAAGAGGATAAAGCGTTGGATGTAACAGAGCTCCGGTGCACGTTTACCATCAATAAGTATGCAACTGGACAACCGTCCGTGTGCCACCTGATGATCTATAATTTGAATGCTCAAACCGAAGGCAATATTATCAAGGAAGGTTTCTATGTGCAACTCGAAGCAGGTTATGCTGCGCAGTACGGTATTATTTTCTCAGGGCAAATTATTCAGGTTTTTCGCAATCGTGAAGAAGGTATCAACTATCGTTTGGAAATAATTGCAGTCGACGGTTCCGCATTTTTAGATTTAAACTTCGTGCGGACTACACTGGCTGCAGGTAGCACTCCTCGTGATGTAGTTGTGAGTCTGGCGTCGGTGTCGAAGCAACCAATCGAAACCGAAGAGGTATCGGAGAATATGGACCAGACGAAGTTGCCAAGGCCGAAGGTATTATTTGGACGCCCGAAGGACTATCTGAACGATATCTCCAAGGGTAACGGTAGCTTTTACTGGATAAATGATGGCAAGCTCACGGTACGCAAGTTCACGGACCCGATTCCTGAAAATCATTGTATCGTTCTTACCCCGACGACCGGCCTGGTCGGTACACCAGAATATACGGACGAGGGCATTCGAATCGTATCGCTGCTCAATCCTTTGATTGTTGTTAACGGCATGATTAAGATTGATAATTCCATTATTAATCGACAGGCTGTCAATCTCCCATCTGGGAACGGTGGCGGTCAGCAGAAGCAGTCTCAGCAGAGCGTGTTTGACCAGGACGGGGAATATCAAGTGTATTCCTTGCATCATAGTGGCGATACTCATGGCGAAGTTTGGACTACGGAAGTTATTGGAATCGGACGTAATGGCCGAGCAGGTTTACCTTTAATGGTTGATTCTGCGGAGCAGGACATAAGGGGGTGATGTAATTAATACCAATTGAAGAACGGGTTAAGGCTGACAGTCTAGACCAGTTTATGGATTATTATGACAGGGTGCTGCGCGTGGCTATGCCAGGTATAATTACTGCATTTAATCTTGACCGGCAGACGGTTTCGGTTAGACCTGCAATACGTGAAAAATTGATTGATATTGATGGCCGCTCTGAATGGGTTGAAATTCCTGAACTGCAAGAGGTGCCATTATTTGTGTACCGCGCTGGGAACTATGCATTGACCTTACCGGTTGCTATTGGTGATGAGTGCTTGGTTATTTTTGCAGACATGTGCATTGATGCCTGGTGGCAATCTGGAGGCATTCAGAACCAAGTTGAGCGCCGGCGACACGATCTATCGGATGCTTTTGCAATCCTTGGATTTACCTCACAGGTTAAGAAACTAGGCGGTTATTCTACCGACACGGCGCAGCTGCGCACGCTTGGTGGCGGCTCGTATATCGAGTTAGCCGATGGAACTATTAATATTGTTGGTGATGTAAATATCACAGGGCATTTGACCACTTCTGGAAATGCTGTTATTAAAGGCATTTCGATTGAAAGTCATGTGCACTCTGGTGTAATGTCTGGTGGTAGCACTACGGGAGGTCCTAAATGAGATATCGTAAATTAGACGCTAATGGCGACTACACGTTTGGATCCGGAAGTAGTTGTTTTATCTCGGACCATGATGCGGTGGTGCAGGCTATTGTGACTCGTCTTAAATTATGGAAGTATGAATGGTGGGAAGACCTCGAAGAGGGAATTCCTATGCGCGACTTGCTCGGTAGTCGTGATTTAGATTTGGCCGAGCGTGAAATTAAAGACAGGGTTCTGGGGACTATTCATGTGAATAGTCTCCTTTTTTTGAACTTTTACATAATCCGGATACGCGCGAGCTCAAAGTTTCTTTTATCGTTGATACAGACTTTGGGCCGGTAAATGTTGAGGAGGTTGATGTGAATGGCTTATAGGGCCCCTTATATAGATGCTGCCGGATTGCATATTCCTACCTACCAAGAGATTCTGGAGGACATGATTGCAGACCATAAGTCTATCTATGGTGAAGATGTGTATCTCGAACCGGATAGTCAAGATTATCAGTATATCTCAATCCATGCGTTGAAAATCTATGACTGCATGCAGCTGCTCGAGATTATTTGGAATAATCGTAGCGTTAAGACCTCAGTCGGAACGGGTCTCGATTCTGTCGTTAAGATTAATGGGATTCACCGAAAGGCTGCGTCGCATTCCACGGTGGATCTAGTGTTGACTGGAGATATTGGTGCGGAAATTGTGAATGGGGTGGCATCGGATGAATCTGGAAATAAATGGAAATTACCTGAAAAAGTTACATTTACTACTGAGACAGTTACGGTTACCGCCGTAGCGGTGGAACTTGGTGCTGTGAAGGCACTGGCGCATGAAATTAATAAAATATCGACTCCGACTAAGGGCTGGGTTAGTGTGGATAACCCGGCAGCGGCAATTCCTGGTCAGCCTATCGAAACCGATGAGGCGTTACGATCCAGGCAAAGCATATCGGTGGCGACTCCGTCGTTATCGATGATTGATAGCTTAATTGCCGGATTATCTGCGGTCGATAATATTCAGCAGTTCGCGGTGTATGAAAACGACACCAATGTGACCGATGACAATACTGTGCCGGCGCACTCGGTGTGCGTTGTGGCCGAGGGTGGCCTTGATACTGATATTGCAAACGTTATCTATAAACGCAAGGGACCTGGGACGGGAACCTATGGCGATAAGCATGTAGTGATTACTGCTGGCAATGGCACTCCGGTGGATATTAAATTCTTCCGGGCTAAGCCTAAGCCAATTTATGTAGCCATGAAGATTAAAAAGTTACCTGGGTTCACGCGTGACATTGAAGCGGCGATTAAATCTAATGTGACCGAATATTTGGACACGTTGAAGATTGGTCAAGAAGTGTATGCGACTCCATTATGGGCGGCGGCATCTAAGTCGATGCAGGACCTCAAAGCTCCGTCTTTTGTGATCACAGAATTGCAGCTGGGTGAATCTGAAACTAGTCAGAATCTGCAGACTGTCGTTGTCGATTTTAATGAGGTAGCTGCCTATGGTGGCATCCGGGTGGAAGAGGTGTTGTAATGGAACTGCGTGAACATTACCTCGCTTTGGTAACGCCAGAGCACGCGGACAAGCCAAAGTATATGGCCATGCTGCGGAATACCTTTAAATATACAGACGACATATTCGCGCTGGCAGTCGACCTGGACGATAAGTTTGACGTGGACCAAGCGGAAGGTGCGCAGCTTGATGTTGTTTCTGAATTCGTCGGTGTGAATCGGCAGGTTGCCTACGATCCATATGCGGGTGTGTCATCGATATTGAATGACCATTTATTCCGGACTATTTTGAAGGCTAAAATCTGCCAGAACATGTGGCAAGGTGGCATCGATGAATTGGCGGAGAAATGGGCTGATGTGTTGCCTGAATATGTGCTGGGCATCAAGGATAATATGGATATGACTATGGATGTTTATATGGTCGGTCCGACCGAGCCGCTGCTCACTGAATTATTGCAAAAAGGATATATTGTGCCGAAGCCTGGAGGGGTGCGTGTTAACTACTATGCATCCGAACAGGCTCTTTTTGCGTATGACGTCGACGTTCCAGGGCTGCGAGGATATGACCTTGGTTATTGGTCGAAGGACATCACAGAATATCCGGCATTTAGTTATGAAAAGGACGAATTGCATAACCGCGGTTATGACCAAGGTTATTGGATTTAATTTGAAAGGAGGACATTATGCCAGAAAATAATTTCATGATTTTTAATGAGGCGTTCAAGGAAATCGATACAATGAACGACTCTGAATACCAAGCTGCGACGCAGCGTCAGAAAGGTGTGGCCTCCGGTGTTGCTGACCGTCGGTTACATAATAGATTTTATCGACAGGCATCGATTATGGTGAAGTCGTTAGCGAACTTTATTGAAGCCCAGGGGCAGGATGCAACCGACGAGGATGAAAGCGTATTGCTCGATTCCCTGCAAAATGCATTTTCTGCGTTCATTGGCACCTTGCTTGAATCTCATGATGGGGATGCTAATGCGCATGCGAAAATCAGACAGATGATCACGAATGCTGTATCGAGTGCATCGAGTGGTCTGTCTAGTCATAATATGAGCAGCAGCGCTCACTCTGCAAAGTTCGCTGAGTATCTGAAACTCTCTACAGGTGGAACGGTCGCTGGTCCGACTACATTTAAGAGTAGCGTAACGATGCAGGCTGCATCGACTATTCCGACCCAGCCGACGAGCTCGAATAATACTAATATTGCGAATACGGCCTTTGTTAAGGCTGCTTTGTCAGCGTTCCTCACGGATCGTAATTTTATTAAGGCGGTCATGGATGCTATCGGGTCTGAAACGTTATCGCAGTATGGGGTTAAATACAATTTTGATAACCCCAACGCCTGGAGCATCAGCCTTGGTCGACTTTTTGGGGGATTGATTCTCCAATGTATAAAAGTTTCTGGAACTACTGGAGGCTCATTAAATTCGGGGTATTCCGAAGGCGAAAAATTAATTACATATCCTATTCCATTTAATGAATTATTAGGCTTTACTTCAGGGTTAGTTGATACCTCTGCTACGTTTGCGGAGCACGCCTCTGTAAATCCTAATAATTCAAACGCACTTGTATTTTTACACGCACTAACGGCCACTAATGTAGAAATAACTACTTGGATATGGCTAGTAGGAATATAGCCAAGGTATAAACATTAGTGTTAAAAGAGAAGAAATAACAGCACAATATCCAATTATATTGAGTGCTTATTTAGGAGCATTAATGTTAAGCCATGATGCTTATAGTGGTTTAAGTGCAAAATCCGTTGAGCGATTAACCATGTTAAAGGATGGTTCTCGAATCAATGAATTAACGTCTATAGGATTAAGAAAAGTAAATGTAAAAGATTCAACTTCTTACAAGGCAGGCGGTGTACATATTATAATATATGGACTTTAAACACCTGCAACTAGCCAATTCACGCCACGGCTCCCTCCACTATTTTGCGTATGTAAACCAATAATTATTGAAGTAGTATTTGCATTAACACCACATACAAAGTTCCAATCAGGGTTTGCACCTTGTACAGAGTCATCCCAAGAGATTAGTGGCCAAAAAGCTTTACTGTTAAACAAAATCGGCAACTGAACTGTAGTTCTTTTTCTTTCTGGGATTGTTGAATATCCACCTTGGAAGTCATCGTATGTAAGCTTTTGCAGTGGTATCGTAGCAATGGTTTGTATGTGCCGGTAGGCATTTTCATAACTCGACACACCGGATTTTGACAGCGTGGGTGCGTGATGCGGTAGCCATTGTTTGTATAGTGTAGTTAAGGTAATATTCGATTTTGGAAGCTCGTCGGGCTGGCGGTTATATTCTGCTAATGCCTGAAGGGCTTTTTCTTTTGTGTCGTAATACCCGATAACCATCTGCTTGCCATTCAAGCTTTTTCGCACTATATAAGGACGGCGACGATTGCCGGATAAACGGCTAACCGAGCCGTAATTATTTGGTAATTTCATTTTTCTACCTCCAGTATTCATAAGAAAGGAATAATGATGTCATGAATCAATATTTAATTATACTCGACACTCCGGATAAAAACGGGGAAAGTAAACGACTAGCGTCTTACTGGATGGACGTCCACGGTTTTAGCTGGGAAGAACTTGAAGCTAAAGCGAAAAAAGAATATCCCGGTAAAATTTATTTACGAGATGAAGATGCTAGTATCCAGGCGAAATTAGCCGACGGTAAATACGTCTGGGATGGTGAGGTTCCTGTAACACCAACACCTTATGTGCCGACCGCAGCAGAACAACGAAAGGCTAAAATACAAGCAATCAAAGCTGAAACTGATGCCCTGAACGCTCCGCTTCAAGAGCGAATGCTAACCGCGCTGTTACAGGACAATGACACATTGGCTGCTCAATTAAAAGAACAGTATCAGGCCAATAACACGGCTATGATACAAAAAATTAAGGAGGTATAACTATGAAAGACTATTGCGAATACTGTGCCGAGGAATTAACTCCGGAAGGCCGTTGTCCGGACGAAAATTGCGTATATAACGTATACATCGATGCCATCGCGGAATGTGATGCGGAAATCGAAGCAGAAAAAGAAAGGGAAGCGGCTGATGAATGATATTATTATGTTTCTTAAAAGTTTGGCCCCGACCGAAACGGAGTTGCAAGTGGGGGCAGTAGGTGGTGTTGTTGGACCTTTTATTGCCTATTGCCTGGGGTGGTCCAACGAAGTGATTTTTCTATTTTTCCTTATGGCCATTGATTTTTTCACAGGAATGGCCGCATCAATTATCGAATACAGTGGTCTCTCTAGCAAAAAAGGGTTGAGGGGTGTATTGAAGAAATTTGTATGTCTGTCTGTATTGGCTACCGTGCACCGATTTGAAGTACATTATGGAATCGGCGGTCCGTTCTTGATGTTTGCTTATGCATTTATTACGAACGAGCTTATATCGATATTAGAGAATGCTCGTCGGTCTGGAATCAATGTTCCGGCTGGAATCGATAAAATCTTAATCAGAATATTGGAAGAAAAAAGGACCGCCTGAAATAGAGCGGTCTTTTAATTTAGGGAGGTAATGGTATGAGACAAGTCAGTTTGCAAGAAGTGAAACAGTTAGCGCGTCAGGCGTATCATCCACTTTGGGATGGTGCGCGCAGTTTAGGCAGGGACGTCAAATTATATTGCCACTGGACAGCTGGTCGTTATTTCCAGTTGTTTACTGATTATCACATTTTAATTACCGGGGACGGTAAAGTATTTGTTAGCACTAATGATTTATCGGAAACATTAAACGCAACTTATATGCGCAATACAGGTAGTATCGCTATTGCGTTATGTTGTGCGTTAGATGCTCAAAACGCTAAAAATTTAGGGGATTATCCACCTACACCGGAACAGATGAATGCTGTTGCACAGGTTATTTGTGTATTGGCGGATGCTCTTGATTTAACTATCGACCGTGAACGTGTAATGACGCATGCTGAAGCGGCCAAAAATTTAGACGGTATGCGCACACATGAAGATTATGGAATTGGTAGTGGAGATCCCGAAACAAAATGGGATTTACTCGTTGTTAGGGAAGGTGACGACGAATGGAGCGGTGGTAACATTATTAGGGGGAATGCGAATTGGTATCGCGGTCAGGGATTACTGAAGGAGTATTAATTATGGATAATAAAAAATCGCTTATATCATATATGCTGCATTGGTAGTGGTGGCTATTGTGCTGGCGACTGCTTATTATATTAATAATCGAACTCCTAAAGTCACGGCGCCGAAAGTCATACCGAAGATCCAGGTTGCGGATCCAGCTGCAATGGCTCAGGCGATTAAAGTTACACCTAAAGAAGCGACGGAGGTCGTTGCTGAAATACCGCAGGCTAAGCCGGTGGCCACTTATGTAGTGGCGGCTCCGGATGTGGAAACCGCTGCAGCTGAAACTGCAAAGGCTATTGAAAAGAAAGACGCTGCGTTGCCAGCGGTTGTTGCGGAGAAAAGCGACCGCACCATCGTTACTCCAAATGCCGAAGCTCAGAAGGTTGATGTCTATAAAATCAACTTAAACAAGGGGCATAAAATAAAAGCTGGGGTGACGGTCCTTGAAGATAAAGTCTATCCTACCGTTGGCTACCAGGCTGGACGGGTGGATGCTATGATCCAACTTGATGGGTCTAAAATAAAGGGCGCGGCTGTCATGTATACGGTCGTTCAGTGGTGAAAGGTACGGTGATCCAATTATCTCGTGGCTTACGACGTTATGTGAGCAAAATTAGAGGGGCTATATAGCCCCTCTTTTTTTATTGCTTAAATTGGAAGTATATGTTTTTTTGATAAAATAAATACTGATATTTAAGAATATAGGTATAAAGTGCATATAAAGTAATCCTTAAAGAACGAGTATCTGTTTGTTTTTATTGTATCGAGGTCCACCATATAGAAAAACGAGCACTTGATACTCCGTATGGGTATCAAGTGCTCGTTTTATTTTTAAGATTTTACATAGCAGTAGAGCCTATAAATGTCTGACGATTAATAATGGAGTTATAGGACAAAAAGTGTGTGTAAAAAGTGCTGTAAACCTAGATAGATACTGGGTTTATAGCACTTTTATCTTTTTTTGACAAAGATAAAGGGTGGACAAAAAGTGTGTGTAAAAACATGCTTG
>ENA-OQJP01000050-OQJP01000050.1-human-gut-metagenome-genome-assembly--contig:-NODE-50-length-53265-cov-5.198295_pt1 | contig 53265 bp, 46 predicted proteins | sample MGYA00242611_ERZ504778 | MGnify/ENA primary metagenome ERZ504778 (study PRJEB26092, sample SAMD00036349) | human gut metagenome | host: Homo sapiens | study: EMG produced TPA metagenomics assembly of...
TAATAATAAAATTGTAACATTATCTTTATTGTAGCATAGACAGGGGTTAATTGTGAATGTAAAATCGAAAGAAGAAGACCTGCTTGTGCTTAACATAAAACACATAAGTAAAACTTATGGAATGGACGCGTAAGACGAATTGTTATTGCGCGTCTTTTCTTGTATGATAGGGATGTAAGTTGCAAGACACCCTGTAGGACAGAAAATTTAATATCAATCGTGAGGATTTTAGTAGATAAGGAGTGACGTATATGAAGCGCAGTTGGTTGATTACCGGTGTATCCAGCGGATTTGGACTCGAAATGACGAAGCAGTTGTTAGCCAAGGGGGATACAGTTATCGGCACAGTTCGCAAACCGGAAGCCGTCGCCGATTTAGTCAAGGCCTATCCCGATACCTTTGACTGTCGACTCCTCGATGTACGAGATACGGATGCGGTACGCCGCGTCGTCGATGAAGCCTTTGCCAAACACGGCCGCATCGACGTCATCGTTTCCAATGCCGGTTACGGCTTGTTCGGTGCCGCCGAGGAACTGAGTGACGAACAGGTGGACAGCATTCTGGCAACCAACTTGCGGGGCTCTATTTCTTTGATTCGCGCATCCCTGTCATACCTTCGTAAACAACAGGGCGGCCATATCATTCAGATTTCTTCCTATGGAGGTCAAGTGGCCTATGCCGCTAATTCCATGTATCATGCCACTAAATTCGGGATTGAAGGCTTTTGTGAATCCGTAGCCCAGGAAGTGGCTGAATTCAACGTCCATGTCACCATTGTAGAACCTGGCGGAGCCCGTACGGAATTCCGCTACGGCAGTGCGCAGGTCGCAGATTTAATGCCTGAATACGATCACGTACACGGGTTCCTCAATATGCTCGACCCGAAAAAGGGGCTGGCCGTCGGCGATCCGGCCAAGATGGCTGCCCGCATTATTGAAAGCGTCGATAAGAAAGACACGCCGCTTCATATGGTGCTGGGGTCACAGGCACTGCAGGCGACGATTGAGCGCCTCGAAGAACGGTTGGCGGCCTATAAGAGACAGACCGAAACAGCTGCTTCAACCGATATCGTAGAATAATAGAGAGTTACCTTATAGCTTTTGTAAATAGACAAGGAGAAACGAGATGATGAAAAAAGTATCTTAGTTATCGTTTTAATCGCCTTAGGGGCGACGGGATTTTTCTTAGCCAAGGAACCGACACCACAGCCTTCCGCCGTAAAAACCGAAGCTACGGCCGCTGCCAGCCAGAATGCGAATGCGACGGCAGCTAAAGACGGCCAGTCTCGCCAAGTAGACATGACCAACGCCATGAGCAAACCGTCTGAGTATACTGCCGAAGAAATGGCCGTATATGACACGTACCGCAAGTTTTATACCTATAAAATCAATCAGAATATTCAGGGCTTGAATACCATCCTCGATCCCGACTTCCACTTAGTCCATATGACCGGCTATAATCAGTCCAAGGACGAATGGCTGAGCCAGGTCACCGACGGTCAGATGCGTTACTTTGGCGATACGGAAGAACGGGTCATCGTGAAGGTCGATGGTGATAAGGCAACCCTGCAGTCGCGCAATAAAGTCGACGCCCGCATTTACGGCAATCGCCGCGTTTGGAACTTAGAACTCAACTTTGACATGGAAAAACGAAATGGCCAGTGGATCATTTTAGAAGCTGTGGCCCACAGCTATTGATTGAAAAAAGACAGGTCCATTTCCGATTTTATAGAAAAAGCCAGTGCCTTCGGGGCTGGTTTTTTGCTGTTTGCATCGAATCCTCTTTTGGCGAGGGACGTACTCTACGCTGCGTAGGTAGTATTCTTTCTGGATTTAGCTTAAGATAGTCGTAGCAACAGAAAGGAGTACTATGACTATGAACTATATATCAGGCACGATGGTAAAGGAACTGCGTGAAAAAGAAAACTGACGCAAAAAGACTTGGCGGAGAAATTACGAATCAGTGACAAGACGATTTCGAAATGGGAGACCGGCAAGGGCTTGCCGGATATTACCCTGGTCACACCCTTAGCCGAGGCTCTCGGCATTTCCGTGGCAGAACTCTTTGCCGGCGAATATGCCATTAATGACAACCGCGCGGGAAATGTGAAGAAGCTTAAATTTTACGTCTGTCCCATTTGCGGCAATATCATCACCACCTTTGGTGAAGGCGATTATAACTGCTGCGGTGTCAAACTGCCGGTACTTACCGTGGAAGAGGCCTCTTTCGAACATCAAATTAACTATGACATGATCGAGCATGAATTTTTCGTTCACATCGATCATCCCATGACTAAGGAACACTATATTTCCTTTATAGCTTATGTGACGGCCGATCGCTATACCCTGGTCAAACTGTATCCCGAACAGGAGGCCCAGTGCCGCTTCCTGAGCCGGGGCCATGGCTTTATCTATGCCTACTGCAATCGCGACGGCCTGTTTAGGATAACCGTCTGAGTAAATCGATTTTATAATCCCTGACCTCCTGAGGGCAGACCTAAAAAGTCAACCTTGGAAGGTCTTTTTTTAGGGGAATTTGTATATATATTTACGACTCTGTGTTATTTGTGTTATGATAAAAGAAGCAAAAAGTTATGACACGTATTTATTTTTATCATGGAGGTAAAGATGAGCAAACTGGATTTATTTAGAGATCATCTGAATGAAAGAGAATATCGTTACCGTGAGGCTGCCGATGATGCGGGAAAAACGCGGGCCTTTATTGCGCAACACGAGATTAAAGGCGATAAGTTAGTTACCGTGATTTTTGAATTTTCCCAGGACGAGGCTTTTGTAGACCTTAGCATTTTTGATATTGCCAAGATAGAAGATGCTTCAAAGCGAGAAAAATTATTGGAATTGATTAATGAACGTAATATGTCATATCGCTTTGGCAAGTTTTTCGTCAGCGATGATGGCAATATTGTCATGCGATGGTCCCTGTTTATAAAAGATCACTTCGATCCCGCTTTTCTGCTGGATATGGCTTTTATGCTCGTCGGCAATGTAGAAGAAGAATACCCTAAATTTATGAAACTTCAATGGGACTAACGATAAAATGCACTTCTTAATAGAAGTGCATTTTTGACTATGTTTCCACCGACGCGGCTTGTGTAAGGTTCCTGTCTAATAAAATCGGTTTTACCGTCCTTGCCCATCGAGAATGAAGATTCTTGGTGGGCTTATTTTTATTTGTTATAATGGTAGGAGATATTGACGGCATACTTGCTCCGTTTAAGGGGCTGCGCCTGTAAAAACGCTGTTATTCTTACTAGGAAGGGAGAAACTCCATTGGTAAAGCATGACTTTGACATAGGGGAAAAGAAACTTACGTTATATGCAGCCGCCGAGGCCAATCGGCCGTTGGTGGTGATCCATACCTTTGATGGGGACGGGGGAAATATATGGGCGAAAATCCAAGCCTTGGGACAGGATTTCCAGGGGAAGGCGGCAGCGAATGACTTTAATTTACTCGTCGTCTGTATCCCCGATTGGGATCATGCCATGACGCCGTGGAGTGCTTCGCCTCTTTCCAAAAAAGACGCTCCTTTTACGGGAGGTGCCGATCAGCACCTTGAATGGTTACGAGAAGACGTTCTGCCAAAGGCACAGGATTTAATCGAAGGCACACCGATACACACGGGTATTGCCGGCTATTCACTAGCTGGCTTATTGGCCCTGTATGCCCTCTATCAGTGCGATGTATTCGACCGGGCAGCCTGCATGTCAGCCTCGTTCTGGTTTCCGGGATTTGTAGACTTTGTACGTCATCATGACCTGGGCACTGTGCCGAATCGACTTTATTTTTCCCTGGGCGATAAAGAAGCCAAGACTCGGCATCCCTTGCTTAAGACTGTAGAGACCTGCACCGAAGCGATGGTAGAACATTTTAAAGGCCTTGGCGTCGACGTAATCTTTGAAATGAATCCGGGGAATCATTTTACCGATGTGGAGCAGCGGATTGCCAAGGGAATTATGGCGATTATATAGTTCCCTTGCTTTCCTTGTAGTGGCGGCACCGCCGCTTTTTGCAGGGAGTGTTGTTCTTGGGGTAAGAGGGATATGAAATATCTGTTTATGGGTTTTTGTGAGATCCGCGTCAAGCGTCATCAAAGGGGATATCGGAAGTGGGCAAGGTTGTATCCGAGCAACCTCGACAGAGGTTAAAGAGGGCGGTACCCGAATTTGATGGGTCGTGACGTAGCGAAAAGGAGCGATGAGACGATGGGTTATTGCGAGTGGGCAAGTACAGATCCGCTGAATACACAGTATCATGACAGTGAATGGGGGTTCCGGTTCACGATGATCGGAATATGTTCGAGCATCTGACGCTGGAAAATCTCCAGTGCGGCCTCAGTTGGCTGCTCGTGATGCGCAAGCGGGACATTTTCGGCAGTGTTTTGATAACTTCGATTACGACAAGGTTGCTGCCTATGATGATGACGATGTGGAGCGCATCTTGAATACGGACGGCATGATTCGATTTCCACGAAAGACAAGGGCCGTTATCAGTAATGCTCAGTGCTGTGCCAGAAAATACGGGACGAGTTCGGAAGCCTGTGTGACTATTTCTGGAGCTTTACCGGCGGCAAAACGATTCTCTACCAAGGCCATGCCAAGGGGCAGATTCCCGTAAGCAACGGCCTGTCGGCTAAGGATCAGTAAGGATCAGTAAGGATCAGTAAGGATCTGAAGAAACGAGGCTTTAAGTATGTCGGCCCGGTCACCATCTACTCACACCTTCAGGCCTGCGGCATCATCAATGACCACGATGCCGAATGCCCGCGCCGCCAGAAAGTCATAGATGAATATCCGACAGTGACGAAACGAAAAAATGAAGAAGTCTATTGATAGAAAGAAAACACCGTGAGTTCTCAGAACTCACGGTGTTTTTCGTACCTGCTGTCACTGCTTGGAAGGCGAACTACTTCCAGGCGACAGCCTCATTGCGTCTTATGGTGTTGTTTTATGCAGCCTTCTAATTGTTTTGTCGAACGAAGGTGGTCGTATCGAATATACCCTGCAATTCAAATCGATCGGCTGTCTTGAAGGTTAATAAGTCGGAACTGGCACCGGTGACGCCCGAGATTTCTATGTGTAGTGTCCCCGTTCCGTTGCGGGAAATATAGACTTCACTGGTGGTATAAGTATGTGTGCTGTCTTGCCCCTGCGGTCGAAGAATTTTCATCGTTCCGTCTTTATTGATGACCCAGGTGTAGCCGGTGGGAGATCCCTGTTGTTTCCAAGAACCGATGAGAACCGCACTCGGCTCAGCTTTGAATTCAGTGCCCGAGCTGTCGAGATAGCTAAGATTGCTGATATTTCCCGTATACGTATACTTCATACCGTAGTATTTGAGTGTACCATAGATTGTTCTGTACGTTGGGGCTCCGGTTTTGTTAAGATAGGATAGTTCCGTTTTGCGGCGCTGTTCATCGTATTTTGTCTCGATGGCGGCGACATCTGATGTTTCATCCTTGCTGAATGGATAGGCCGTGGGCTCGCCGTTTCGATAGAAGATGTCCTTACTGATATTGCCCTTATCGTCATATTCAATCTTTACTTCGTCAGGTCCCTTGGCGCCGTAGATCTCAGGGGAAACGCTTTGTCCGTCCGTACCGATAAATTTCAGGTTGTTGACCCGATCCTTGTCGTCATAACCGATTTCAATGGCGGCTACACCTTTGAGATCTAATTCAGACGCGGAAGGCTGACCGTCGATGCCGAAGAAACTGATTTTGACAGGCCCGCTGTGCTTGTCATCATAGGTATACTTCGTTTCGGCGCTGCTGAAGAATATTCCTTGACGGATGAGGGACAGATGATTTTGGAGAATATCACCCTGATCCAGTTGAATATAGACCTTTTTTAAGGCACTGCCGTCGAGTTCACCCGTTTTATTGAGCAGTTTTTTGTCGATGACGCGCCCGTCTTTGTTGAATTCATAGGCGATGCGGGAATATTTCATTCCATTATCGATGGGCGTCCCGTTATGATCTCTGATTTCAAAGCCGATAAAGACGTCGGGCTTTTCTTTGTCATAGAGGAAGCCCAGTTTATTAGCGCCCCACAGGCCGGTGGTTTTGCTGCCGTTTTTATCCAGGTAGCTGAGCTCTGCGATCTGGCCCTGTTTCGTATATGAAATCGCAGCCTGGGCTAAGTCACCGTAGGCCTTGTTGTTTCCGTCGCTGTCATAGTAATAAATTCTTTCGACTTTTCCCTTGTTTTCTCCATCCTGGGCAATCTTATAGCGGACAGCTGCTTCACCGTTGGCACCTAAGCCTTTATCGCCAGTCGTCTTTTCATAAGACTGTTTAATGTATCCGTCCTGACTATAGTCGACGGTAACCTTACTCATGGTGGCAAAGGTTTCGTTCCCCTCGGCGCTTTTCCAAGGAACATCGATGGGGATGCCTCCGGACATCGAGGTAATCTTGATTACCTTGTCTTTGGTGGCTTCTTCTTTGCCGAGTTCAACATAATAATAGATGCCGCCGTCTGTGGCTTTGTCATCGTCCACCTTGTCCTTGATGACGAATTCGCCGTTGGCCTTGATGGCAGCATTTTTGTAATAACCTGTTGTCAAGGTGTCACTGCTGCCGATACCGCAGCCAACCAGCATCAAAGAAACCAGGCAGACCACTAGGACCCCTTTCCAGTACTTTACATATTTGTTCATTTCCTATATCATCCTTTCTTACTGTATATATGTATAGCATGAAATATATTACAGTATAATAATATCATTTGAGATATAATATGGTCAATAAACGCATAATCTTTGTAAAAATGGCGAATATTCAATAAAAAGATAACGAAATGATGGTAATAACGTTACATAAAAGGCTTTTTGGGGGATTTTCAACGTAAAGAATAGATGATAATCAGAGAATTCGGGAGGGGGATTTACCGAAAATTGGATTGCGATTCGCTTTTTATTGTAAATAATATCGTGAATATAATTAAAATAAATATGAAACTTTGATACATACGCGGCAGTAACTTGAATATATAGTATATTGATTTAAGATGAGACCCTAGATCGAGTTCGAGACAACGAGGCTTTACAAGTCGGGTGAGGCTCTTGTGAATACAGATTAGAAAGGAAGTATGTGATAATGGGATTATTTGATGCCATGAAGGGCGGCTCTTCGGATAAGAACGAGATGCGGCCCAGTCCGGTGCGGGAGTTTTTGGGGCAGGAATTGTATGCAGTCGATTGCCGCGGGGCCAATCTTTACGTCCATGAAAAGGCCGTCGTCATCGATAAGACTGGCGGCGGATTATGGAATCTCGGGGATAATAACTTCAAGGTCATTCCCTTCAAGTCAATCGTAGCCGTCCAGGCCAAGTTGAAATCGACGCTGCTGAGCGGATATATCGAATTTGAAACCGCCAACAGCCCTTTGAGCACTGGCAGTGATAAGGCCGAACGGGGCAGTGAAAACAGCGTCATCTTGAGTGGGACGGAAGAACGATATCAGCAGGCCAAAGAGGCGCTGCAATATATCTTCGATCATATTTGCAAATAAAAATGGAATTTATCATACTGGTTGGGACCATGGTGAAAAGGCGATTCACTATGGCCCTAACCTTTTATATACGACAAGTTTTATATTGACACGGTGTCATTTATGATCTATAATGTAAAAAAGAACGGACGGGAAGCTTGAATTATCATCGAATCGTTCTTATAAACACCTAATTTTGAAGGGGGGCTATCCCATGCCGAGGGTGTCAGCGCATTATTTGCAGGAACGGCGAGAAGAAATCATCGCGGCCTGCGCTCGTCTTTATGAAACGATGAGTTTCAAGGACATCACCATCAAGGAGATAGGGAAGGCGACGTCCTTTACCCGGACGTCCATCTATAACTATTTCAGAACAAAAGAAGAAATCTTCCTGGCGTTGATGCAGCGGGAATATGAAGCCTGGACGGCAGATTTGAATGCCTTGGCAGATAGTACACCGTCTCTCACGCGGGATGGATTGGCTCAGGCCATGGCCCGCTCTTTGGAAAAGCGGAAGCGCCTGTTGAAGCTCCTCTCCATGAACCATTTCGATATGGAGGAAAACAGCCGTTATGAGAATCTGACGGCCTTCAAGTTCGCCTATGGGAATTCCATCAAGGCTGTCGACCGTTGCCTTATCACGTTCTGCCCGGAGATGACCGAGGCCGAGCGAAGCGAATTCTTGTATGCCTTCTTTCCTTTCCTCTTTGGGATTTATCCCTACGTCGTGGTCACGGACGAACAGCGGCGGGCCATGGAGGAAGGGCAGGTCGGCTTTCGGGAACATACTGTTTATGATATTACCTACCATTGCCTGCGAAAGCTCTTGGGGAGTGACGGCGCAGGGGAACGATAGAATCGCTATCAGACGTGAAGGAGGAATCTATTTATGGAATATACAAAGCTTGGAAATTCTGATCTTGAAGTATCGAGAATCTGCCTGGGCTGCATGGGCTTTGGCAATGCGGCAACGGGTCAGCACAGTTGGACTGTCGATGAAGATACGAGTCGGGGCATTATCAAACACGCTTTAGAGTTGGGCATCAATTTTTTTGACACGGCCATTGCTTATCAAAACGGGACCAGTGAGGAATATCTCGGCAGAGCCCTGCGTGACTTTGCCAAGCGGGAAGACGTCGTCGTGGCGACGAAGTTTCTGCCGCGCAGTACGAGGGAAATCGAAGACGGCGTAACGGGGCAGCAGCATATCGAACAGATGCTGGACTTGAGCCTTTCCCATCTGGGCATGGATTACGTTGACCTCTATATTTACCATATGTGGGATTATCAGACGCCGATTTACGATATCCTTGACGGGATGAACCGCATGGTCAAGGCCGGGAAGGTACGTCAAATCGGCATTGCCAATTGCTACGCTTGGCAGCTGGCCAAGGCCAATGCGCTGGCCGAAAAGGAAGGGTTTGCCCCCTTCGTTTCTGTACAGAATCACTACAACTTGATCTTCCGTGAAGAAGAACGGGAAATGGCCGGGCTCTGCGCCGAAGACGGCATCGCCATGACACCGTACAGTGCCCTTGCCAGCGGACGGCTTTCTCGTCGGCCCGGCGAAAAGACGAAGCGCTCTGAAGAGGACAGCTACGCTAAAGGAAAGTACGATCAGATGGCCTCGGCCGATGAAGGCATTATCGAACGCGTCGCTGAATTGGCAGAAAACCGTGGAGTGACGATGACCGATATTTCTCTGGCATGGCTGCTGTCGAAGGTGACGGCCCCCGTTGCCGGAGCGACCAAACTTCACCATGTAGAAGGTGCGGCACGGGCCGTAGACTTGAAGCTGTCTGCCCAAGAGATGGCTTACTTGGAAGAACTGTATGTAGCCCATCCCTTGGTCGGGGTCATGGCTCAGAACACGAAAGGGGCTGAAAAAGACGCCCAGGTTTGGATGAAAAACGCGCCTAAGGAGGCATAATTTCGATATATGGAAGAGAGGGCACGACGGAGCTTTTCGCTCAGGTCGTGCTCTCTTTTTTACTCGGATTCTTCTGTGAACGGGCTGTCCATCAGTGATGCAGTGTTTGAAGTTTGGCGGGAAGGCCTCGTTGTTGTAGATTTCTAAGGCTTTATGGTCAGTAGAAAAACGGATGGACCCAATGATGCGGCAAGGTGGCGGTTTTTTCAAGGCGGTGATTTCGATGTTCATATTTTGATAACCTCTTTGTGATAGAAAGTAAATATATGATATAATAAAATAAAACTAAACTATAACAATAGAAGCCGAGGCGAAGATCGTCGGTTGAAGGGAGCAAGGTCATGACGGGGAAGTGCAGTGTTTGCGGAAAGAAAAAGAAGGTCGTTCGATTTGACGGGAAGGTATGGTGCAAGCGGTGCGTTTGGCACGAACTGAAAGAACGCAGTGCGGTGGAAGTGAAAGCGAATGCCACTAAGGAACTGAAAGAGCGTGACGCCATGGAAAACAGGACGGCCGCTGAAGAACTGCAGGACATGAAGGATGCCGTAAAGAGCCTGGCTACCAAGCAGAATCTGATTAAAGTGGGCACCTGTGCCGTCGGTGTATTTGTAATCGGAATGATTGCTGTCCATTTTGGCGCTGACCAGATGGTCTATCACTGGCTTAATCCTTGGGCGCCGTTCTAAAGAGAAAACCGGTCATCGTGAGATGATCGGTTTTTTATAGCATAAAAAAAGTCCCACCATGGTCCGCAGTACGTTTCCGCCTGATGCGTGGTGGGCTCTATCGACTATAGTATAGCAAATTTTTAAGGAAATATAAAATGTAAATATAATGACCTCCTGCTGTCATATCAACCTTTTTGGTCTGACTGCGGGAGGTCATTTCATTTAGTCTTTATTTAATTATCTTAGGCATTCGTTAAGCGTGCTTCTTGATGCGGCAGGCGACGCAGTAGATGACAGCGCACATGCCAAGGTAGGCCACGATACCGAGATAGGTGGCACCCGGGGTTGTGACCCAGCTTTTAAGAACCAGTCGACGCCGCCGATATGGAGGACGGCGCTGATGAGGCTGCCGATGGCACCGCCGGCAACGAAGCCCGAGGCAATGGTGCTGCCTTCACTGAGGCGAAGTTCGTTTAAGGCTTCGTCTTTGCTGCTGTGAGAGACGAAGTACGATACTAAACCGCCGATGAGGACCGGCGTGTTGATTTCCATGGGGAGATAGGCGCCGAGGGCGAAGGCCAGGGGCGGGACTTTCATCATCCACAGGATGAAGGCAAAGAAGGCACCGGCCATGTACAGCGGCCAGGGAGCGGCACCGCCGTCCATCATCGGTTTGACGATGGCTGCCATGGCGTTGGCCTGAGGAGCTGCCAAGGCGCCGGGGCCGGTGTAGCCGTAGGCGTGGTTCAAGAGGAAGATGACGCCGACGGAGACGAAGCTGGTGACGATGATCGAGACAATCTGCCACTGCTGCATTTTCTTCGGCGTAGCGCCTGTGAGGTAGGCGACTTTGAGTTCCGACATGAAGTTGCCGGCAACGGCCAAGGTCGCACAGAGGAAGGCGGCCATGATGAGGATGGCGATGATGCCAGAACTGCCGCTCATGCCGGCGTTGCCCATGAGGACGGCCGATACGATGATCATGAAGATGGTCATGCCTGAAACGGGTTCATTCCCCGTAAAGGCAATGGAGCTGATGCCGACGACGGACAGCATGAAGGAGAAGATGATGATAATGACGCCGGCCAGGAGTGTCTGGGTAATGCTCTGCGAGCAGGTGACGTGGAAAAAGAGGATGAATAAGAGATCCATGGCCAAGGTGCCGGTGACGATTTGGCTCATGGGCATATCCTGCTGGGTCCGGAGAAGGTCCGTTGCCGACGTGCCGCTTGATGAGAACATATCCAGGGCGGCTCTTTTCATGACCCGTCCAACGACGCCTGACATGGAGACCAGACCGATGATGCCGGCCATGGCCAGCATGCCGATGCCGATGTGGCGGACGTACTGGGAGAAGACGTCGTCGATGGAAGCATTGGCTAAGAGGACCGACTGGCCGCCGATGGTCATGATGTGGTCACCGCCGAGATAGTAGACGACGGGGATACAGACGAACCAGGAGAAGAAGGAACCGGCAGCAATGATGGCCGCGTAGCGAAGGCCTGTGAAGTAGCCGATGCCGAGGAGGGCAGCGTCATTGTCGAGGCTGAAGGCTAACTTGTATTTGTCAGCTGCCGCCTGGCCCCAGGAGAAGGTCATCGTCGACAGGACTTCCTGCCACCAGCCGAGGGAGTTTAGGACGAAGTCGTAGGCCATGGCCAAGAGACCGCTGAAGACCATGACTTTGGCCTTAGACCCTTCGTTGCAGCTCAGGACTTCAGCCGCTGCCCGACCCGACGGGAAGGGATATGCCGCATCCATTTCTTCGCAGAAGTAGCGGCGGAAGGTCGTAGCCAAGAGGACGCCGAGGACACCGCCGAGGATGATGGGGATGACCATTTCGGCAAAGGATAGCTGACTGTCGAGCTGCAGGATGAAGAGGGCCGGCAGGATGAACATGACGCCGCCGATGATGTTGGTCCCGGCGCTGGCGATGGCCTGGATGTGGACCGTTTCAGGGAAGGCGTTTTTGCGCTTGAAGAGGACGGCCATGCCCATGGCGAGGACTGAGACCGGCGCAAAGGCGTCGACGGTCTGGCCGATTTTCAGACACAGGTAGCCGACGGCCAAGGCGAACAAGGCGGCAAAAAACAGCCCCCAGCCGATGACGTAGGCATTGATTTCAACATAGCTTTTGTCCGGTGCCATGGGCGGGGCGTAGCGCTGTTGTTCGGAGTTTGGTTCTGACATAATAAAAACCTCCTAAAAGTATAAAGTTCCATTGGCGAATCAAACGATTAACCCATAATAGACAGTTTAATTTTAGAAGAACCGCGTTCGTCTGTCAACGATGGCTTTACGAGATTTTTACGGAAAAAATTATATAATTAAAAACAATTCTTAATTGATAAATTTTTAAATATAGAGTATAATAGTGGACATAAGAGAGTCGCAATATGCGAATGCACTATTCTTACAGTCCTTATAAAGGAGGTTCTTCTATGAATATTGTAGTTTTAGTAAAGCAAGTTCCCGCAGTTTCCGAAATCGAAATTGCACAAGATAATAACCTGGTTCGTGTCGGTGCTCCGTCGATGTTAAACCCTGTTGACAAACACGCTATCGAAGCAGCTGTCGCTGTCAAAGACGCAGTAGGCGGCACGATTACCCTTATCACCATGGGCACGGCTCAGGCCGCGGAAGTCATGCGTGACGGCATCGCAGTCGGTGCTGATAAAGGCGTTCTCGTTTCTGATGAACGCATGGCAGGGTCCGATACGTTAGCAACGGGCCTGATTTTATCGAAGGCTATTGAAAAAATCGGCGACGTCGACTTGGTATTTACGGGCAAGCGCTCTACCGATGGCGATACGGGCCAGATTCCTCCGGCTGTCGCTCAGTATTTGAATATCGCTCTCGTTTCCTACGCCGATTCGGTCAGCGTCGAAGGCTCGACGATTACGGCAACTCGTGCCAACCACGGCGGTGTTGAAACGATTCAGGCTCAGGTACCGGCCGTCGTTTCGGTTACGGACAAGAGCAATACGCCGCGTTCCCCGAAAATCCGCGGCAAGATGGCTGCCAAAAAGGCTGTCTTCGACGTATGGCGTATCGAAGATTTGGGCCTCGATGCAGCAAGTGTTGGCAAATCCGGTTCGGCAACAAAAGTTACGGAAATGTTCGCACCGGAACCGAACCCCGTCGGCATTATGATCGAAGGTGACACCCCGGCGGACCTCGCGGCTAATCTCGTTAAAGATCTGACTGCCAAGAACTTACTGTAAGGAGGGCTCTGAACTATGGAATTGAAAAACAACATCAGCGTATATATTGAACGTTGCCCGCAGTGCCTTGAGCACGCTGAGCATTGAATTGTTGGGCAAGGCTCGTCAGCTGGCTGACAAAAAGGCGAACAAGTCGTCGCCTATGCTGTCGGCGCTGACATGAGCAAAGCGGCTGAAGAAGCGATTTCCTACGGTGCAGACGCTGTCGTTACCGTAGAAGATCCGGTACTCGAAGGCTACGACTCGGCTTTGTATACGAAAGCGATTGCCGCTTTGGTCGAAAAATACGCACCGAGCGTCATCCTCATCGGTGGTTCTCCGAACGGCCGTGACCTCGGCGGCCGCCTGTCGGCTAAATTGAAAGTCGGCCTCGTTGCCGATTGCATCGACGTCCTCCACGAAGGCGATGACGATACGCTTACTTGGATTCGTCCGGCCTTCACGGGCAAGCTCCTGGTTAAAATCCAGACGACGACCCGCCCGCAGCTCGGTACGGTCAGCGACAAGATTTTCCACGGGGCACCGGCTGATGCGTCTCGTAAGGGCGAAGTCATCCAGGAAAAGGTCGATTTCAGCGGCGATGCTCCGACGGTCAAAGTAACCAACTTTGAAGCTGTCGAAAACGCTGCCGAAAGCCTGTCCATTGAATCGGCTGACATCGTCGTCGGCGCCGGCCGCGGCGTTCAGAACGAAGAAGGCATGAAAGCTGTCGAAGAATTTGCACAGCGTATCGGAGCCGCCTTCGGCGTTTCCAAACCCCTCGTCGACAACGAATGGGCTCCCCATGATTTGCAGATCGGGATTACGGGCAAGAAGATTGCGCCGAAAATCTACATCGCCATGGGTATTTCCGGTGCCATCCAGCATAAATTGGGCGTTCAGGATGCCGAATTGATCATTGCCGTCAATAAAGATCCCGATGCACCGATTTTCGAATTCGCACACTACGGCATCGTCGGCGATCTCTTTGAAGTCATGCCGGAACTGGAAAAACAAATCGCCAAAATTAAAGGATAATAAGGCCTTGGCTATGAGCCTTACGTTCAGGTCATAGCGAGCCCTATGGAAGGAGCTTTTCTACGATGGCTTATCGTGGAAAAGCTCCTTTTTGCTGTTTTCTTTTTTTGGCGGTTCTCATAATTCTTAAAATAGAAGAAACATATGCTATAATAGGCATGATAACACGATATGATAACACGATATGATAAAAGGGTAGGAGGTGTTTTCATGGATTCTTTTGCAGCCCGCGAGGCTTGTCGGGAAGGCCGATACAACGACGTCATCGCCATGTACGACAAGGCGGCGCCTGACGGTTCCTGGACGAATTGGGACTATTATTACTATGCCTATGCCCTGCGCAAGGTCAAAAATTACGCCAAGGGGCGGGAAATTGCCCGGGCCGGCATCATCGCCTTTCCGGAATTTACCAACCTTCACGGCATCTACTGCTGGTGCCTTTATTACTTATACATCCAGAAATTCGACGAACGGCTCCATACCTTTGAAGACTTTCGCCGTGCCGTCGACGCCATTTTAAAGTACAGTCAGCAAGGCCAGTACACGCCGTATACCTTAGCCGTGTGGCGGATGGTCGACGTCTTAAAGACCAAGCCGCCGTCGCTGGCCGGCCTTATGGGAGACTATCTGCGCCGCCTCGATCCGGATCTCTTGTCCGATGAAGAGAAAAAGGTTAACCTTCGCGGTCGGGATCAGGTCATCGCTTCCGACCGGGAACACTGGTATGCCCTCATGAGCCGGGTCCTCATCAAGGAAGAAAAGTACGATGAGTGCATCAAACTTTGCCGGATGGCCTTGGGAATCTTTCCTGAACTGCATCACGACAACGATATTTGGTTTTCTTACCGCATCGGACTCTGTGAGCTCCGCCAGGGACAGATTGAAGATGCGCGGCAGCGGTTTGAAGAGTTGTTGAAGTACAAACAGCACTGGATCGTCTATCGCGGCCTCTTCTTTGCTGCCCAGGCCAAGGGCGACAGTGGCGCCATGCGGCGCTACGGGGCATCGGCCATGGCGGCTCCCGGCGAGCTTAAGGCCAAGGTCAATTTTATCGTTCAGTTGGCAGAAGCTTTGAACAATATGGGAAATTTTGAAGCGGCCTATGAGCATTATCTCTTGGCGAAAATGATCCGGACCGAGCAAAACTGGAAGATTTCTCCTCAGCTCATCGCAAAAGTCGACAGTTATGATTTTTCGCCTCCGGATCGAGGGGAACTGTTCCGCCGCCTCCAGTCCTTCTGGATGGCTGAGAAGCATGCCGGGGAAGAGCAGCATACGGGGACCATTGATAAAATCCTCCCCGGCGGAAAAGCCGGTTTCATCCGGGAATACGGCGGTCATCAGTATTATTTCCGTACGGCATCCCTGTATCGGGTCCGCGCCGAAGAAGGGGAGAAGGTTACCTTTTATGTCGAAGACTTTTTCGATATCAACAAGAAAAAACCGGCCCGTCGCGCCGTGGACATCGAGCCTGTTTTGCTATATCATAAGAAATGAAATTACCAGAGAAAGCGAGTGGCCCTTATGATTTTATCAGGCAAGGAAATTGTCAAACATTTAGGTAAAGAAATTATCATTGAACCCTTTCATCCCGAACGGGTCAATCCCAATAGTTATAATCTGTCTCTTCACAACGAACTGATGATATACGACCATGCCGAATTGGATATGGCCAAGCCCAACCCGGCGTCGACGATCGAAATCCCGGAATCGGGCTATGTCCTCCAGCCCAATACACTCTACTTGGGACGGACCAATGAATACACCCGGACCGACGGCTACATCCCCATGCTCGAAGGTCGGTCGTCTGTCGGCCGTCTCGGTGTCTTCATTCACGTCACGGCCGGTTTTGGTGACGTCGGCTTTGCCGGCTACTGGACCCTTGAAATCTTTTGTGTCCAGCCGATACGGATTTATCCCAATGTCGAAATCTGCCAGATCTACTATCATGACATCGATGGGGAATACGATAAGTATACCCACGGAAAGTATCAGAACAATACGGGCATCCAGCCGAGCATGCTTTGGAAAGACTTTGAAAAGCTGAAATAGGGAGGTATGACCATGAAAGAAATCGATATTCAGGAACTCCTGGCGCCGGATACGTTTCGCCTGGGAAGTGCCGAAGACCGAAAGGGCGGGACGGGCTGCACAGTCCTCGTCTTTCCGAAGAGTGCCCCCTGTGCCGTCGACGTCCGCGGCGGCGGACCGGCCAGCCGTGAATCGGAGCTGCTGAATCCTATGGCCGCTGCATCGGGGATCCATGCCATCCTCTTAAGCGGCGGCAGCGCCTTCGGCCTCAATGCGGCGACGGGGGTCATGACCTATTTGGAAGAACAAGGCATCGGCTTTGAAACGCGGATTGCCAAAGTTCCTTTAGTCGTCGCTTCGTGTATCTTTGACCTCGGCTGCGGTGACGACGTCCGTCCCGATGCGGCTATGGGCTATGCCGCTTGCGATGCCGCCTTTAATGGTGAATTCCGCGAAGGCTGCTACGGAGCCGGGACAGGGGCGACCGTCGGAAAACTCTGCGGTCCTGACTATATGATGAAATCCGGTGTCGGCGCCTATGCTGTTGCTGTCGGTGATCTTGTGGTCGGTGCCGTCGTCGTCGTCAATGCCGTCGGCGACGTTCTCAGCGAGTCTGGGGACATCATCTCCGGCATGAGAAGCCGTGATGGCAAGGGCTTTGCCGATACGCGTAGGGTCATGCTGGAAGAAGCAGGCCTGACGCCGACCCTGTTCTCTCAGCGAGCCGTCGGAACGACGACCAATACGACCATCGGCGCCATCGTGACCAATGGCCGTTTTGACAAGGCGCAGTTGAAAAAATAGCTGCCCTCGGCAGCAACGGCATGGTCCGCACCATTCGTCCGGTTAATACGACGGCTGACGGCGACTCCCTTTATGCCGCCAGCATCGGAACGGTTTCAGCCGAAATCAGCCTGACCGGGACCTTGGCAGCTTACGTCGTCGAACAGGCCGTTCGCCGCGCCGTGTTGAAGGCTGAACCGATGTACGGCATCCCGGCCGCTCTTCCTTAATCGGTTGAAGCTGGACGGTAAGCGATTTCTTCCGGACATCCCATTTTTATCATTAATTTTGTTATCTTAAAAGGCAGTGCAGCAGGGCTGTACATTTTTATCAGGTGGTGTTTTGCTATGTATGATTATGTTATCGTCGGCAGCGGTCTCTTTGGCGTCGTCTTTGCCCATGAAATGAAAAAGGCCGGGCGCAAGTGCCTGGTCCTCGAACGGCGGCCGCACGTCGGCGGCAACGTTTACTGCGAAGAAAAGGAGGGCATCCGCATCCATCGCTACGGTGCCCATATCTTCCATACGTCGAATAAAAAAGTTTGGAACTACGTCAATCAGTTCGTCGAGTTTAATCATTACGTCAATTCGCCGGTCGCCAATTATAAAGGTGAGCTCTACAACCTGCCTTTTAATATGAATACCTTTACCAAGATGTGGGGCATCGTGACGCCGGCAGAAGCGGCAGCTAAGATCGAAGAACAGCGCCAAAGCGCCCAGATTACGGAGCCCAAGAATTTAGAGGAACAAGCCATTTCCCTCATCGGTACCGATATTTATACCAAGCTCATCAAAGGCTATACGGAAAAGCAGTGGGGACGGAGTTGTACCGACCTTCCGGCCTTTATCATTAAGCGACTGCCCGTCCGCTATACCTTTGACAACAACTATTTTGACGACCCTTATCAGGGCATCCCCATCGGCGGCTACAACGGCCTTATCGACGGCCTTCTTGACGGAATCGAAGTGCGGACCGACATCGATTATAATAAGGACCGGTCGTCCTATCTCGATATTGCCCGCAAGGTCGTTTATACGGGTCCTATCGATGAATATTTCGGCTATCGCCTGGGGCATTTGGAATACCGGGGCCTGCGCTTTGAAACGGAGCGCTTAGAAGAAGTCAATCACCAGGGCGTGGCCGTCATGAATTATACCGACCGGGAGACGCCGTATACGCGGGTCATTGAGCACAAGCACTTTGAATTCGGAACCCAGCCGGTGACCTATATCACCCGGGAATATCCGTCGGAATGGCACAGCGGCGAAGAAGCGTATTATCCGGTAAACGATGACAAGAACCAGGCTCTCTATAAACAGTACGCACTCTTGGCCGGCCATGAAAGAAACGTCATCTTTGGCGGCCGGCTGGCTGAATATAAATATTATGATATGGACGACGTCATTGAAAGCGCCTTGACCGTCGCCGAAAAGGAGATTTGAACAGATGCAGAAAAAAGTTCGCAAAGCCGTCATTCCGGCGGCCGGCTACGGCACGCGGTTCTTACCGGTGACCAAGGCTATCCCTAAGGAAATGATTCCCATCGTTGATAAACCGGTCATCCAGTATATCGTCGAAGAAGCCCTGCAGAGCGGCATCGAAGAAATTTTGATCATCACCGGTCACGGAAAACGGGCCATTGAAGATCACTTCGATACCAATATCGACCTTGAACTGCAGCTGCGCCAGCAGGGAAAGACCCGGCTCTTGCGGATGGTACAGGATATTTCCGGCATCAACGTCCACTATATCCGGCAAAAGCATATGCGCGGCCTCGGCGACGCCATCCGCTGTGCCGAATCCTTTATCGACAATGAACCCTTTGCCGTCCTCTTGGGCGACGATATCGTCTACGAACCGGAGCGGCCGGCCCTGCGTCAGATGATCGAGGCCTTTAGTGAGGTCGGATCGACCCTCCTGGGCTGCCAGGAAGTACCCCTTGACCAGGTTTCACGCTACGGCATCGTCCACGGCATGCCGACGAAATATGAAGGCATCGTGCGGCTCATCGACATGATTGAAAAACCGTCCGTCGACGAAGCACCGAGCCGCTTGGCCGCCCTCGGCCGCTATATCCTGACGCCGGATATCTTTGAAATCCTGCGCCGCGTCCAACCCGGAAAAGGCGGCGAAATTCAGCTCACCGATGCCCTGCGCCTCATGGCCGACCGCGAAGGGGTCTATGCCTATACCTTTACGGGCACCAGTTATGACGCCGGCAATAAGCTGGGATTTTTGAAGGCCACCGTCGAATACGCCCTGCGCCGCGACGACCTGGGCCATGATTTCAAAGCTTATCTTCAGGATCTTTTGAAGGGCTGAAGGTGCCTTTCTTCCGCCGCTCTTTAAAGAAACTTTTTAAGAGTCCCGCACATTCTTCAGCGCGGACGCCGGCCGTAATGACGGCGGCATGATTGAGACTGTCGCTGTCGATGAGGTGAAAGAGGGAGCGGGCAGCACCGGCCTTGGGGTCGTCGCAGCCGTAGACGACCCGGTCCAGGCGGCTGTTGACGATGGCGCCGGCACACATCGGGCACGGTTCGACCGTGACGTATAGCGTACAGCCTGTCAGGCGCCAGCGATTGAGTGCGCGGCAGGCTTTTTCAATGGCCAAGAGCTCGGCATGGGCCGTGGCACAGGGCAGGGACTCCCGCAGGTTATAAGCCCTGGCGATGACTTTTTTCTGATAGACGATGACGGCGCCGATGGGGATTTCTCCGACGGCATAGGCCGTTTTAGCTTCGGCCAGGGCTTTGCCCATATAAAATTCATCTTTAGTCATGATGATCTCCTTAGTATTAACATGGTTTATCTAAATGCGGGCAGGATACTCCGACCTCTTAGGTCGGGGCGGAATGCCCGCTCACCTCTCTTTCTAAAAATACTAGAGTTTTAGTAACATATATGATATGGTGGTCTTAATGAATGCAATATATTCTTATGAAAGGCAGGTGAGAAAAAGTGTTCGACATAACCAAAACGATAAAACTTCGCATCCATGTTTCTCCGGAACAAGAGATTTTGTTTCGTCAAATGACGGAGCAATATCGTCAGGCTTGTAATTTTGTGTCGCAATATATCTTCGACAATCAATTCAACTTGGCTTACCAAAGACTAAACAAAGAGCTGTACAGCGATCTTCGTGGTCGATTTGGGCTGAAGTCACAGCTTGCACAGTCGTCCATCAAGACGACGATGGCTCGCTATAAGACCGTCAAGCAGCAGCTATTCCAAAAGCCCCAAAAATACAAGGACGAAGATGGCAGCTGGAAATACATCCCAAAAACGCTCGAATGGCTTTGGAAGCCCATCTTTTTCAAGCGCCCACAAGCGGATTTGGTTCGTAACCGTGATTACAGCTTCGTGGATAACGGACAAAGCCTGTCTATCAACACGCTCGGTAAAAGAACAAAATGTACCTTTGAAAGGAAGCCATTTTCGAAATATCTGGATGGCTCATGGATTTTTGGCACGGCAAAGTTAGTTGAACTCAAAGGCCGGTGGTATCTGCATATTCCCGTCACCAAAGCTGTGGAAGGTTTCCAGAAAGAGAACGTCCGCCACGTTGTCGGTATCGACCGCGGCTTGCGCTTCCTGACGGTCAGTTACGATGAACAAGGTAACACCGAATTTGTTTCCGGACGAAAGATTGCAGCAAAAAGACACAAGTTTCTCAAAGTCAGACAACAGCTTCAATCGAAAGGTACAAAATCTGCCAAGCGTAGACTCAAAGCTATTTCCGGACGAGAGAACCGTTGGATGTCTGATGTCAATCATCAGATTTCTAAGACACTCGTTGAGAAATATGGCAAGGATACGCTGTTTGTGCTGGAAGATTTAACGGGTGTCAGCTTTGAAGAAACAAATCTATCCAAAACCGCCAAACCGAACTATGACCTGCGGAGCTGGCCGTTCTATCAGCTTGAGCAATTTCTGACCTACAAGGCTCATGAAAATCGCTCGGAAGTATTGAAAGTCTCAGCAAAATATACTTCTCAGCGTTGCCCGAAATGCGAAACAATCCATAGAGAAAATCGTGACCATCGTAAGCATCTATATCGCTGCCAATGTGGATACCAATCCAACGATGACCGTATCGGAGCTATGAATATCCAGCTCCTCGGTTCGATGTGGATTTCTGGAGATAGCAATCCTCGTTACGAGAGCAAAACGACTGCCTCGGAGTAAATCTCCTTGGCAAAACGGGCATCGTCAACTGCCCGATGATGTAGGCAGGATTAGGGAGATGTTGTTTACAGCATCGTTACTACCTATGTTTCTCTGACTTACAAGCTCCCACTTCTATAAGAGGGAGTCGTTGACTTATCATATCACAAAAGAGAGGGAAGGGGAATTCCTATGGATGCGATTTGGTGGCATATTTTTGACTTATTGGGGACGACGGCCTTTGCCGTATCCGGCGTCTTTGCAGCCCTTTCCCGGCGCATGGATCTGTTCGGCATCTTCGTCCTCAGCGCAGCGACGGCTGTCGGCGGCGGTATCATCCGTGATATCCTCATCGGCAATATCCCGCCGGCGGCTTTTAAAAACAGCATTTACCTGTGGATCATCGTAGGGTCCATCGTCGTCGTCACCTTGACCGTCCGCTACTTCAATATCCGCATGTGGCGCCGCTTTATGAGTCATTTGTCGGCTCTGTATCTCTTGTGTGATGCCATTGGCCTCGGTTCCTTTACCGTAACCGGGACCCTTCTCGGCTGCTATTATTATCCCGATTATTGGATTTTAGACATCACCCTCGGCGTCCTTACCGCTGTCGGCGGCGGCGTCATCCGCGACGTTTTGGCCGGCCGGATTCCCCGTCGTCCTTCGGACCGAAGTCTATGCCACGGCGTCGCTCTTGGGCAGCGTCCTCTTGTACGGCGCCGTCATTCCCTTTGAAGTGCCTTTTGAAGTAGGGGCCATCGTCAGCTTTTCCGTCACCGTGGCCATCCGGCTGGTAGCGATTCGCTTCCATCTCAATGTGCCCCGCATTCGCCGTAAAAAGCAAGGTTCTTCTTTTTAGAGGGCAGATGTGCTATAATAAAAATACTTGTTTTTCTTACGATAGGAGGATAATGTGAATCTGTTACAGAAGGCAGTCAGCATGGCCGTCGTATCCCTGTTCCTGTGTGCGACGCCGTCGACACTGGCTAAGACGATTTTATACGTGCCTCAGGATGACCGGCCTGTGGATTACGAATATACGGTCAGTACGGCAGAATCGGCAGGCTATACGATATTGACCCCGCCGGCACAGTATCTGTCGGGCATGAATTTCCACGGTTCACCGGACCGTCTCATGAGCTGGGTCGAGGCCAATGCCAATAAGGCCGACGCCATGGTCCTGTCCATCGATTCTTTGGTTTACGGCGGTCTCGTCGACTCCCGGAAGCATAACCTTCCCATGTCGACCTTGCTGTCGCGTCTTGAAAAGGTAGAAGCCCTGCACAAGGCCAACACCAAGGTGCCGCTCTACGTGTTCAGTACTGTCATGCGCAGCCCCTGGGCCGGCGGTAAAGGCGTCGAACCGGACTACTACCTGACTATGGGCTCCGATATCTATCAATTGGCCTCCCTTCAGGCCAAGATGGATGAAGAAGGCCTCAATCCCCAGGAACGGAACGACTGGTTTGCCATCATGCGCCGCGTTCCTATGGAATATTTGCAGGATTGGTACAATCGGCGCCGCAAGAATATGAGCATCAACTATCGCCTCATCGACGATGCCAGAAAGGGCGTCTTTACTTATTATAGCCTCGGCCACGACGACAACTCGGTCAGCACCCAGTCGTCCCTCGAATCGAAGTACCTCGAAATGGCCGGTGCCGGTATCCCCAAGACGACCTTTGGCTCCTTCCCCGGAGCGGACCAATTGGGCTTGCTGCTCATTACCCGGGCCAGCAATGACTTTAACAATTACCATCCCAAAGTATCGGTCATCTATCCCTTAGGCGGGGGAGAAAAGACCGTGCCCCGCTATGACGGGCAGGCCATCGGCAAGACCATCGCCTCTCACGTCGAAGCCATTGGCGGCACTATCGTCGACAATGAACGGCCGGACCTCTTATTGGCCGTCAATACGCCGCTGACGACGACGACGACGGAATCGGCAAACTTTGAAAACTTCCCAATCATGCTTCAGTCGACGAAGGATTTCCTGAACCAGATTGAAAAGGCCGTTAACCTCAATATCCCGGTCAGCATCGTCGATATGGCCTTTTCCAATGGCTCGGATAACACCCTGGTCTATGGCCTCTACCAAGATAAGATGCTCTACCGTCTGGCCGCTTACAACGGCTGGAATACGGCCAGCAACTCCGTCGGTTACGGCCTTTCACAAGGCGTCCTCGCCAAGTACATGACGCCGGCAGCCCACCGGGATATGCTGACGACCCAGTATCTCGACAATTGGGCTTACCAGGCCAACGTCCGCGACTATGTAACCCGTATGGACCAGAAACTCGAAGCCCATGCCATCACACCGGTCTACGCTTCGCGGAACCAGGAACTACAGAGCCTGGCTAAAGAACAGCTCCAGCGCTATGCCTCGACCTATCTTGGCGTCGACCCGCGGACCATTGACGTCACCTTGCCTTGGCAGCGCCTGTTTGAAGTCTACGTCGACGTCAAAAAGACGCCGTCCGTATCGCTTGAAGCCGATGTGCGCCAGGGTATCAACAATCAGCGCCTTCAGAATTTGGCCAATAACGTAGCTGCCGCTCAGGCTCAGCTCGATGCAGCTCATACCGTCGATGAAGACGGTACGGTCGTTCCGCCCGATCCGGCGGTTCAGGCTCAGCTCCAGGCTGCCAAAGAGGCTGCCCAGGCGCAGTATGACAAGGAACAGCAGGCCCAGGCCGTCAATCGCAGTGAAGAAAAGGCTCAGCAGAGCCGTACCTGGACGGCCGACCGTTAACCCGATAAAAAGGATTGATAAAGGAGAATATGGAAACAAACGATATGATCCCGAAAGAAAATAAACAGACCGCTCCGGAAGCGTCGCCGAAGCATTCCCGGCAGAAGCTTAAAAAAATCATTACCGGATGCATCATCGCCGCGGCCGCCATCGTGCTCTATGGCTTCTTTGGCCCGAACTTCCTCTTGCCCTATACCAGCGGCTATCTCCATGTTCGCAGTGACATGACGGCAGCAGACGTCGGCGATGCTTTGACCGATAAAGGCTATATTGCCAGCCCCCTGTGGTTCCGTGCCGCCGCCATGGTGACCGGTCAGGCAGGGTCGATCCATGCCGGGGAATATACCTTTAACTCGCGCATGAGTGTCTTTACGATTTTACAGAAACTGACCAGTGGCAAGTCTGAAGCCGACCGGCTCGTCGTTCCCGAAGGCTATACGGTATGGAACATCGCTAAAGCCGTCGCCGCTAACGGCCGCATCAGCGAAGAAGACTTCTTGAAGGCCGCTTCGTCGGACGCCAAACTCTTGCCTTATATGAAAGGCAACCGACAAGTGACCTTCCCGACAGAGGGATTCTTGTTCCCCGATACCTACTTCATTCCTTACGATGCGACGGCTGACGACGTCGTGGCCATGATGCTCCAGAATTTTGACAAGCATCTGACGCCGTCCATGAAAGAGCGCATTGCCAAGAAGAATATGTCCATCTACCAGTTCGTCACCTTGGCCTCGCTCATCGAAAAGGAAGCTAAATTTGAACCGGACCGGCCGCTCATCGCCTCGGTCTTTGAAAACCGGTTGCGCATCCACATGAAGCTTCAGTCCGATGCTAGCATTGCCTACGCTATGGGCAATCATAAGGTGGAATACAGCATCAGTGAGACCCAGTACGATTCACCGTACAACACCTACGTCTATGAAGGACTGCCGCCGGGACCGATCGGAAATCCGGGCCTTCCCAGCATGGAAGCCATCTTAGACGCGCCGACGACGAACTATCTCTACTTCGTCGCCGATAAGGACGGCCACAACCACTTTGCCGCCACCTATGAAGAACACATGAAGAATGTACAGGAGTATATGCCATGAGCCTGATCGATGAGATGAAGGCTTATGCCGAAAGAGAAGGGCTTCCTATCCTCAGGGACAGTGAAGTCCCTCTTTTTGAAAGCATCATAGCCAATAAGCGGCCGGGAAAGGTCCTTGAAATCGGGACCTGCATCGGCTATTCGGCCCTTCGCATGGCGCCCTTTCTCGGTGACGGCGGTACGATTACGACCGTCGAATTCGATAAGGCCCGTTGGCAAAAGGCCAAAGACTTTATCGACCGTTCGCCTTATAAGGACGTCATCACGCCCCTCTTGGGAGACGGGACGGAACTTTCTGAAACCCTCCCGGGTCCCTGGGACCTGGTCTTTCTCGACGGGCCCAAGGGACAGTACGTCCGCCAGCTTCGGCAGCTCATGCCGAAACTTATGCCCGGAGCCCTTATCATGGCCGACAACATCGGCTATCATGAAATGTTTTACCTCGAAGGGCACTTACCTCATAAACACCGGACGGCTATCAGCCGCCTAAGGGAATTTATGGCCCTTATCGAAGACAGGGCTCATTTTGAAACGGTGTTTTTTGAAAATGGAGACGGCATGACCGTTTCACGATGGAAAGGATAAGATACATGGGAAAAATAGAATTGCTGGCTCCGGCCGGCAGTATGGATAAATTGAAGATGGCCTTTTTGTACGGCGCCGACGCCGTCTACTTAGGCGGAAAATCCTTCGGCCTTCGGGCGTTCAGCGACAACTTTTCCAATGAAGAATTGAAAGAAGCCGTCGACTACGCCCATTCTTTGGGCAAGCGGATTCACGTCACGGTCAATATCTTCCCGCACAATGAAGATCTGGAAGGCCTTCCGGAATATCTCGTTTACCTCCGCGATATCGGCGTCGACGCCGTCCTCATCGCCGACCCGGGCATCTTCGCCCTGGCCCGGCAGCTGGTGCCGGACCTTCCGGTCCACATTTCGACCCAGGGCAATACGACCAACTGGGCGTCCGTAAAGTTCTGGCACGATAATGGCGCCTCACGCGTCGTCATGGCCCGCGAAGTCAGCCTGGCTGACATCAAGGCCATTCACGAAAAGGTGCCGACGGTGGAACTCGAAGGCTTCGTCCACGGCGCCATGTGCATTTCCTATTCCGGCCGCTGCCTGCTCAGCAACTACTTCACCCAGGGCGACCGCGATTCCAACCGCGGCGAGTGCGTCCAGTGCTGCCGCTTTAAGTACAACGTCGTTGAAGAAAAACGGCCGGGTCAGTATTTTCCGGTTGTCGAAGATGAACGGGGAACCTATATTTTTAACTCTAAGGACCTCTGCCTTCTGCCGTACTTGCCGGACCTCTACAACGCCGGCCTGTCGAGCCTTAAGATCGAAGGCCGTATGAAGAGCATCCATTATGTGGCCACGGTGACCAAGGTCTACCGTGAAGCCCTCGACGCCTATGAAGCCGATCCGGAACACTTCACGGTCCGTCAGGAATGGCTCGATGAATTGGAAAAGATTTCCCACCGGCCTTATACCCGCGGCTTCTCCGTATCGCGGCCGACGGAAGCCGACCAGGTCTACAGCGAATCGAGTAATACCCAGACCCACGACTTCATCGGCCTCGTCCGGTCTTATGACACCGAAAAGGGCATCGCCTGGATCGAACAGCGGAACCACTTCAAAGTCGGCCAGACCGTCGAATTTTTGCAGCCGAAAGGCCATCTGGTCCGCTGCACGATTTCGTCCATCATCAGTGAAGAAGGGGAAGCCCTCGACGCCGCCCGCCATCCCCGTCAGCTCGTGGGTCTGGCCATTTCGGAAGCCCTTGAACCCTATTCCATGATGCGCCGCCAGGTGGAAGACCATGCTTGATGCCGATTGGGTCTATTTTCGCGTGGCCCCCAAGGAGATGACCTTCGTCAACCGCATCATCGAAGGTTGCGATTACCTCGGCGTCGTCACTGCCCTCGATGGGAAAGAGGGCGTCGGTTTCGTCCGGACGACGGCCGATACGGCGGCGGAGACGCGTGACGTGTTAAAGGCCCTGCCCATTGCCGTCGAAATTATCTCCTTTGAACAGGCTGTAAAAATAGCAGAGCAGATTCATGAAAAGATACGATAAATGGAGTGTATTTTTTTAGTAAAATTTATAGTTATACGTCTAACCGATTAGAGATAATCTTTTTCAAGATTGTCTCTTTTTTTGTGCCTTTTACCTCGTGGGACGAAAACGTTCCGAAATCAGTGTTTATTTTCCCGTTTTACCAGCCAATAGTTCCTAATCATAGTCAAATTTTAACGAAACAGAAAAAATTATGATATTTGTTAGCCTATTTTTAATCGTTATCCCTTTAAATTTCTAACAGATTTGGTGTATAATTAATACTATAATCATAAAACAAGTTACGGTACATATTATATGTATATAGTATGTGCTGTTAGATGCAGGTCCGTCAGCTCATTTTCGACATAGGGCATTCATTTTTTTCAAGCCGCCGGACCGAAGTCGCGTTAGGAGGCGCTTTTATGAAAAAATCTAATTGCCTGGCTATGATCCTGGCTGGTGGAAAGGGGAGCCGACTTGGCGTCCTGACCAAAGACCAAGCCAAGCCGGGCCTCTTGTTCGGAGGAAAATACCGCATCATCGATTTCCCCCTGAGCAACTGCCGTAACTCTGGCATCGATACGGTCGGAATCCTGACCCAATATCAGCCTCTCGAACTGAATTGGTACATCGGGAACGGCAGCTCTTGGAATCTCGACTCCAACCGGGGCGGTACCTATGTTTTGCCGCCTTATCAGAGCGACGGCGGTTCTAATTGGTATCGCGGCACAGCCGATGCCATTTATCAGAATTTGAATTTCGTCGATATGGTCGGTGACGACTATGTCCTTATCTTGTCCGGTGACCACATCTATTCCATGGATTACGACAAGATGCTCAATTTCCACAAGAAACACAAGGCTAAGGTCACCATCGGCACCATTCGCGTTCCCTGGGACGAAGCCAGCCGCTTCGGCATCATGGTCGCCGACGAAGACATGCGCATCAATAAGTTCCAGGAAAAACCGGCTAAGCCCGAAAGCAACCTGGCTTCCATGGGGATTTACATTTTCGACCGGTCGGTCCTCGAAGACTATCTCCGGGCCGATGCCAAGGATGAAAAGTCGGAACACGACTTTGGGAAAAATGTCATTCCTACCATGCTGGCCGATCAGGTTCCGCTCTACGCCTATCCCTTTGAAGGCTACTGGAAGGATGTCGGCACCATCGACAGCCTTTGGCAGGCCAATATGGACCTATTGGCAGATGAACTGCCCATCAATCTTCGCGACAGCAACTGGCGCATCTATTCGGGCAACCAGAGTTTTCCGCCGCACCTCATCGGACCTAAGGGCTCGGCCAAGAGTTCGCTCATCGCCGAAGGTTCTGAAATCCTCGGCAACGTCAGCAACTCCGTCATTTTCTACGGCGTTACCATCAAGGAAGGGGCCAAGGTCACCAATTCGGTCATCATGCCTGGCTCAGTCGTTGAAGAAAATGCCGTCATCGACAAGGCTATCTTAGGGGAACGATGCCACATCTATCCCGGTGCAGTTCTGCGCAATAAAGACGGCTCGGTCGCCGTTCTCGGCCGCAAGGCACAACTTAGAGACGGTGAACCGGAAGCCGTTACCGTGAAAGGGGAAGAATCGCTATGAACAGTAATATGATCGGTCTCATCAACATGCGTGAAGACCGCCCGTTAAAGGAAATCAATGACACGCGCCCCTTGGCGACCCTTCCCATTGGCGGAAAATACCGCCTCATCGACTTTACTCTGTCGAACATGGTCAATGCCGGCATCGAAAACGTCGGCCTCATGCTCTCGAGCCAGTCGCGCTCGGTCTTGGACCACATCTGTTCCGGGAAAGAATGGGGCCTGGCCCATAAGGGCGACGGGTTGTTTTATTTGCCGGAAGAACGGTCCGACATCGAAAATCCCGTCGAAGGCGACATTGCCGCCTATTACAAGAATCTAGTCTTTATCCGGCGGGCCAATAAGCGCTACGCACTGCTGTCGGGCTGCGACATGGTGCAGAATATCGATTACGATGAAGTGCTCCACTTCCATCGCCGCAATAATGCCGACGTAACCCTCATTTACCAGAAGCAGAAATATGATTTCAACCGCGAAGGCTATGTCCTGACCATCGACACGGACTGCACTGATCGGGTTCGGGCCATCGATTCCAAGATGGAAGTCAAAGCCGGGGACAACCTCTACCAGCGGGGCATCATCATCGACTGCGACGTCCTCCAGGACTGCATCCGCCGGGCCTACTCGCAGGGGTACACCCATCTCATTACCGATGTGTTCCAGCGTAACGTCGACCGCCTGCGCATCTTTGGCTACAACTATCAGGGCTACGCCAAACGAATCGATTCGCTCCAATCGTATTTTGAAGTCAATATGGACCTGCGCGACAGCCGTATTTGGCACGAACTGCTTCTTAAAGATTTAGACCATCGCATTTATACTAAGATCAAAGACGAAGCGCCGGCCAAATACATGGAAGAATCTCACGTTTCCAACTCTCTCATCGCCAATGGCTGCATCATCGAAGGGCGTGTGGAAAACTCGATTCTCTTCCGCCGCGTCCGGGTCGGAAGGAATGCGGTCATCCGCAACAGCATTATCATGCAGCACTCGGTCATCGGCGAAGATGCTGAACTCGATTACGTCGTCTGCGACAAGAACTCGGTCATCCAGCCGGAAGCCGTCTTGAAGCGGACTGCCGATGACTTATTGTGCATCGGTAAATGTTCCGTACGTTAGTGTTTTGACAAAGGGGATAATAAGCATATGAAAACATGGCAGGACAAGGAAGAATTCAAACGGTTGTTTACAGAAAAAGCCTACCGACTGTGGGAAAAGGAACTGCAGGAGTTAACCTTGAACGAAGTCTATCAGACCATTGCCTACATGATCCGCGATCTGGTCAGTGAAGATTGGATCCGTACCAATCAATCTTATGCTGCGAAAAAAGTCAAACAAGTCTATTATTTTCCATCGAATTTCTCATGGGCCGCTTGTTGGAATCAAATCTCCTCAATGTCGATATGGACAACATCTGCCGGGACGGTCTGAAAGACCTGGGCTGGGATCTGGAAGACGTCATCCCGGCCGAACGCGATCCCGGTCTCGGGAATGGGGGATTGGGCCGCTTGGCAGCCTGCTTCATCGACTCTTTAGCCGCCTTGTCCCTTCCCGGACACGGCAACAGCATCCGCTACCAGTACGGCCTCTTTAACCAACGCATCGTCGACAACCAGCAGGTAGAACTGCCGGATAACTGGCTGTCCAAGGGTTATCCCTGGGAAGTCAAGAAGGTCGACAAGGCCGTCTACGTCCGCTTCGGCGGCAATGCCTATATGCGGCCTACGGGAGACGGTCATCTTGAATGCGTTCATGAACAGTTCTCGACGGTCAAGGCCGTCCCCTACGACGTGCCGATCATTGGCTGTCACAATGACACGGTCAATACCCTGCGCCTGTGGCGGGCCGAGTACTCTCGGGAAGAAGTCTATAAGGAACTGTCCATGGGGGACCGCCACCGGGCCTTCCGCTATAAAGACAGTGTCCAGCAGATTTCGCGTTTCCTCTATCCTGACGATAGTACTGAAGACGGCCGCCGCCTGCGCCTGATGCAGGAATACTTCTTCGTATCGGCCGGTGTCCAAAGCATCGTTCGTCATTATAAGCAAAAATACGGCGAAAGCATCTATCGCTTCGCCCAGTACGTAGCCATCCACATCAACGATACCCATCCGGCACTGGTCATTCCGGAACTGATGCGTATCTTCATGGATGAAGAAGGCTTGTCGTGGCAGTCTGCCTGGGAAATCACCGTCCGGACCGTAGCCTACACCAACCATACGATCCTGCCGGAAGCCCTGGAAAAATGGTCCATTCCCATGTTCAAGGACCTCTTGCCGCGAATTTATTTAATTATCGAAGAAATCAATAACCGCTGGCTGCAGGAAGTCCGCCGCCGCTATCCGGGCGATGAAAATAAGGCCCGTGACGTAGCTATTTTGTGGGACGGTCAGATTCACATGGCTCACTTGTCGGTCCTCGGCAGTCACAGCGTCAACGGCGTCGCCGAAATCCACTCGCAGATCTTGAAGGATTCGACGCTCCATCAGTTCTACACCTGTTTCCCGCAGCGCTTTTCCAATAAGACTAACGGCATTTCTCATCGCCGCTGGCTCATTGAAGCCAATCCGAAACTGGCATCCCTCATCGACGATACGATTGGGGACAAGTGGCGTAAGACGCCGGCCAGACTGTCGGAACTCATGGCCTATAAAGACGATGCTTCCTTTAAGGAACAACTGGCCAAGGTCAAGACCGAACGCAAAGAATGGCTGGCCCGCTACATTAAGGACAAATATAATCAGGATATCCGGACCGATTCTATCTTCGATATTCAGATCAAGCGCATTCACTTGTATAAGCGCCAGACCCTCAATATCCTCCATATCCTGCACCTTTACTTCCTCTTGAAGGATAATCCGTCCATGAAGATTACGCCGCGGACTTATCTCTTCGGCGGCAAGGCAGCGGCCAGCTACGGCGAAGCCAAGGAAACGATTCGCCTGATCAACGTCGTGTCCCACATGATTAACAGCGACCGGACGGTCAACCAGCAGTTGAAAGTCCTGTTCCTTGAAAACTACAACGTCTCCCTGGGACAGATGCTCTTCCCGGCAGCCGACGTCAGCGAACAGATTTCGACGGCCGGCAAGGAAGCGTCGGGGACGGGGAATATGAAATTCATGATGAACGGCGCCATCACCCTCGGGACCATGGACGGGGCCAACGTCGAAATCCACCGCCTCATCGGCGATGACAACTGCGTCATCTTCGGGCTCCGGGCCGATGAAGTCATGAATTACTACGTCCGCGGCGGCTATTCGTCGTGGAAGATGTACAGCAGCGATCCTGAAATCCGCCGCCTCATGGATGCCCTCGTCGACGGAACGGTGGGCGGTGATTATTTCGGCCTGCTCTATGAATCATTCCTCGAAAAGAACGACGAATACTTCGTCCTGAAAGATTTTAAAGCCTACTGTGAGGCTCAGAAGGAAATTGCCAAGCGGTATGGAAATAAATCAGACTGGTTGCGGGCCAGTGTCGTCAACATTGCTCAGTCGGGATACTTTTCCAGCGACCGGACGATCGAACAGTACGCCAACGACATTTGGCACCTTAAACCGTCTAAGCATGACTGAATGACAGGGGGATTATGCGATGAAACTCAGTGCAATCGACGAATACAGTACCTTCTTGTATCACCAGGGTACGAATTATGCCAGCTATCGACTGTTCGGTGCTCATTTTTCTTCACGGCACCGTAAATCCTGCGTGCGCTTTGCCGTCTGGGCGCCGCACGCACAGAAGGTCAGTGTCGTCGGTGACTTCAACCATTGGGATGACGATGCCAACCCGATGGAACGAAGCAGCCAAGGCAATGGCATTTGGGTCGCATATATAGAAGGCCTGCAAGAAGGGGACATTTATAAATACGCCATTACGACGGCGTCGGGGGAACGTATCTTAAAGAGCGACCCTTACGCCTTCTGGTCGGAAGTACGGCCGAATACGGCATCGAAATTGACCAAGCTCCACTATACCTGGCGCGATAAGAAATGGATGGAAAGCCGCGAAGCTTACGATTCCTACCGTAAGCCGATGCTGACCTACGAAGTCCATCTCGGATCGTGGCGGCGCGGGGAAGATGGCGGCATGCTGACTTACCGCGATATCGCCGAAGAGCTGGTCGCTTACGTAAAAGACATGCATTACACCCATATCGAGCTCATGCCGCTGTGCGAATATCCCTTTGATGGTTCCTGGGGCTACCAGGGAACGGGCTATTTTTCAGCGACCAGCCGCTATGGCAAGCCCGAAGACTTCATGTATCTCATCGACCACTGCCATCGGAACGGCATCGGTGTCATCCTCGACTGGGTACCGGGCCACTTTTGCCGCGACGCCCACGGCCTGCGCCACTTCGACGGCGAACCGTGCTACGAATCGGGCAATCCGATCCTGGCCGAAAATAAAGAATGGGATACGATGAACTTCGATTACGGGCGGACGGAAGTCCAGTCCTTCCTCATTTCCAGTGCCCTCTTTTGGCTGAGTCAGTTCCATATCGACGGCCTGCGCATCGACGCTGTGGCCAATATGCTGTACCTCGACTACGGCCATCCCGATGGCGGCTGGCAGCCCAATAAGTACGGCGGCCGGGAAAATCTGGAAGCCATCGACTTTTTGCGCCATCTCAATGCGGCCGTCTTTAAGGAGTTTCCGCAGGCCCTGATGATTGCTGAAGAATCATCGGCTTGGCCCCTCGTCACCAAACCGGTCGACGTCGGCGGCCTGGGTTTCAATTATAAGTGGAACATGGGCTGGATGAATGACATGCTGCGTTATATGTCCATGGATCCGCTGTTCCGCAAGGACAATCACAACCTCATTACCTTTTCCTTGTGCTACGCCTTTTCGGAAAACTTCATCCTGCCCTTGTCGCACGATGAAGTCGTCCACGGCAAACACTCGCTCCTCGACAAGATGCCCGGCGATTACTGGCAGAAATTTGCCGGCCTTAGAGCCTTCTACGGCTACTGGATGGCCCATCCTGGCAAGAAACTCTTGTTCATGGGCAGTGAATTCGGCCAGTTCATCGAATGGAAGTACGACGACAGCCTCGATTGGCACCTCTTGAATTATCCCATGCATTTGGCCATGCACGACTACGTGCGCCAGCTGAACGAGTATTACGTCGACCATCCGGAACTGTGGGAAGAAGACTGCGACTGGTCGGGCTTTTCCTGGATCAGCTGCGACGACAATGACAACAGCGCCATCGCCTTCTTCCGGACGGGGAAAGACGAAAAGGATTCGACGGTCGTCCTCTGCAACTTTACGCCCGTCGTCCGCCATTCGTACCGTATCGGCGTCCCCGTCAAGGGCGACTACGTCGAAGTCTTTAACAGTGATGCCGAAGCCTTTGGCGGCTCCAACGTCTTAAATGAAGGCGTCTTTACGGCTCAGGATGTACCTATGCACGGCATGGACCAGTCCATCGAATTGACCCTGCCGCCCTTGGCGACGATTTACCTGCGACTCACGGAAGATTCGAAGCATCTATTGGAAGCCCATGAAAGTCTGGACGAAGGGCCAAAAGCATGAGAAAGAAGGCAACTGCATGAAAAAGGGATCACGCCGGCATCAAATGAGACGGCGGGTATCAGTTAACAATCAATCACCATCGATAAAGCGCCGCGCCGAAGGAAAGGTCGAATCGGTGCGGACTACATCAGACCGTAAAGGGGAGGGACAGACGATGAAGGTATTATTTGTGGCCTCAGAAGCAGTGCCATTTATTAAAACAGGCGGCTTGGCCGATGTCATGGGGGCCTTGCCCAAGGCCTTAGCCCAAAAGGGCGTGGACGTCCGACTGGTCATTCCGAAATATAGCGGTATCGCTGATGCCGTAAAAGAAAGATGAAGACTGTTGTCACCGGTACGGTCAACTTGTCTTGGCGCCAGCTCTATTACGGCGTCGAAGCGGTAGAACAGGACGGGGTCACCGTCTATTTTATCGACAACGAATGGTATTTTAAGCGGGACAATCTCTACGGCTACGGCGATGACGCCGAACGGTTTGCTTATTTCTGCCGCGCCGTCCTGACCATGCTGCCCGCCGTCGATTTTAAGCCCGATATCATCCACTGCAACGACTGGCATACGGGCCTGATGGGGGTCTTCCTTAAAGAAGACTTTAGCCACGATCCCTTTTATCAGGATATGAAGTTGGTCTATACGATCCATAACCTGAAGTATCAGGGCATCTATCCGCCGTCTATCATGCGCGATATCATCGGCCTGCCGCAGGAACTCTTTGATAACGGCAACCTCGAATGCGACGGCTGCGTCAACTACATGAAGTCCGGCCTGGTATACGCCGACCGGGTCACGACGGTCAGCCCGACGTACGCTCAGGAAATCACCTATCCTTACTTCGGCGAAGGCCTCGACGGCTATATTCGGGCCAACAGCGGCAAGGTGTCGGGTATCTTGAACGGCCTCGACGTCGATGCCTACAATCCGGAAACGGATCCTTACATTAAAAAGCAGTATTCTGTAGCCACGGCCCGGGCCGATAAGCGGGAAAATAAAGACGCCCTGCGGAAAGAACTGGGCCTTCGCATCCAGCGCGGCGTGCCTCTCATCGCCATGGTCACGCGCCTCGTTGAAGACAAGGGCCTCGATCTCGTCATGCGCATCATGGACGAACTCGTCGACGACGAAGTCCAGCTGGTCCTGGTCGGGACCGGCGATGCTGGCTATGAAGATGCCTTCCGGGAACTGGCCTACCGCCATCCCAACAAGGTTTCGGCCAACATCATGTTCAATGAAGCCCTGGCCCATAAGGTCTATGCGGCATCGGATATGTTCCTCATGCCGTCGCGGTATGAACCGTGCGGTCTCAGCCAGCTCATCGCCCTGCGCTACGGTTCCATTCCCATCGTTCGGGAAACGGGGGGACTCAAGGATACGGTCCATCCCTTCAATAAGTACAGCCGACAGGGCAACGGTCTGACCTTCCCGAACTTCAACGCCCACGAACTCTTGTTTACGATGAAGCGGGCGCTCGGCTATTACGAAGACGACTCCGTCTGGGATCAGCTGGTCCATAACGCCATGACCAGCGATTACAGCTGGAACCAGTCGGCCGATGCCTATATAAGTTTATATGAAAGTGTACTGCAGCTGTAAGGGGCTCAGTATCGGGTCCCCCGTCGGGTATGCGCGACGGGGGATTCTTGATGAAGAAGAAAGGAATTTCTATGGACTTACGACTGTATCACAACTCTCATGATTTCTATTACCGCTCGGCCTTCGGGGCCGTCCCGTCGGGAAGCCGGCTCATCCTGCGCCTGGGTGCTTCGGGTCATGGCGAGGGCTGCCATGCCGAGGTGCGCCTGTGGCAGAGCAACGTCGGTGAATCGATCCTGCCCATGACCTATGAGGACCAAGCCTTTAAAGCCGTCGTACCCATTCCCGATACAGGCTGCCTCTTATGGTATTACTTTATCGTAAGCGACGGGGATACGACGCGCTGCTACGGGAATAATTACGAACAGCTCGGCGGGGAAGGCGCCGTCTATGAAGGGGCGCCGCCGTCTTATCAGATTACGGTCTACGATAAAGGGGCTCATACGCCGGACTGGTTTAAGCACGCCATCGTCTATCAGATTTTCCCCGACCGCTTCTGCCGCAGCGGCGACGGGAACCTGTGGGGCAAGGAAGGGGCCGTCATCCACAGCAACTGGTACGATAAGCCCTATTACTGCAAGCGCGAAGGCGTCGGCGACATCGTCTATTACGACTTCTTCGGCGGCAATCTCAAAGGAATTCAGGAAAAACTGCCTTATCTCAAAGAACTAGGCATTACGGCCATTTACCTCAATCCCATCTTTGAAAGCTCGAGCAACCACCGCTACGGCACGGCGGACTACTTCCGCGTCGACCCCATGCTGGGGACCAATGAAGAGTTCGCCGCCTTCTGTAAAGCCGCTAAAGATGCGGGAATGGCCATCATCCTCGACGGCGTCTTCAGCCATACCGGGGCCGACAGCATCTATTTCAACCGCTTCGGCCACTATCCCGGCGTCGGCGCCTACCAGTCGAAGGAATCGCCCTATTATGAATGGTTCCGATTCACCAACTATCCCGATGACTACGAATCGTGGTGGGGCGTATCAGATTTGCCGGACGTTGAAGAAACGACGCCGTCTTACATGGATTTCATCATCAATAATAAGGAGAGCGTCCTCAAATATTGGCTCAACCAAGGCATTCGCGGCTGGCGCCTCGACGTCATCGACGAGCTGCCCGTTCCTTTTTTGCGGCAGTTCTATAAGACCTTGAAAGAAGAAAATCCCGACGCCGTCCTCATCGGCGAAGTCTGGGAAGATGCGTCGAATAAAGTCAGTTACAGCGAACAGCGGGAATACCTTTGCGGCTACGACATCGACAGCGCCATGAACTACGCCGAACGGGCTCTCATGGTTGACTTCGTCACCGGAGCTAAAGAGGCGCGGCGCATGAATGACGAATTGACCCGCCTCCGGGAAAATTACCCGCCGGAAAACTTCTACGCCATGCTCAACCTCATCAGCAGCCACGACATCGAACGGATCTTGACAGTTCTCCAGGCAGCCGGCGGCACCGACGTGGCGACGGCTGAAGATACGGCCAAGAAGCGGCTGAAGCTCTTGACGACCTGGCAGATGACCATGCCCGGGGCGCCCTGCATCTATTACGGCGACGAAGCGGGCCTTACGGGCGGCAAGGACCCGGACAACCGCCGGACTTATCCCTGGGGGCGGGAAGACTGGGATATCCTGGGTTGGACCAAGGCCCTGACGCGGCTGCGGACGGCGCATGACGCCCTACAGACGGGCCGTTTCATCCCGCTCTACGCCGACGGCGACGTCTATGCCTTTGCAAGGCTCATCGAAGGCGGCCGCGACGTCTTTGGAAAACCGGCCAAAGACGGCTTGTTCATCATCGCCATGAACCGCAATCCGTCGTCCCTGCGGACCATCAGCCTCTACACCGACGGCTTGGCGTACGGCAAGTTTACCAATGCCCTCCATACGCGGATGGAACCGGAAGTGACCTTGAACAGCCGTCTGACGTTGACCCTGCCGCCCTTAGAGGCCGTCATCTTGAAGGCTGGTGAAGCCAAGAAGAAGCGCTGCGGCGTCCTCCTCCATCCGACGTCGCTGCCGGCTGTCGTCGGAAACGGCGTCTTAGGGACGGCGGCCTACCGCTTCGTCGACTTTTTAAAGACGGCCGGCCAATCGGTTTGGCAGATCCTGCCCTTGATGCCGCCCTTAGCCGGTGATTCGCCGTATCTCTCGGAATCGGCCTTTGCCGGAAATGAAGCCCTCATTTCCCTCCAGCGCCTGTCTGAATGGGGCTGGCTGAAAAAGACGTCGTCACCGATTTTATCGCCAAGGGCAAGGGGCAGTCACGATCGGACGTCGCGGCCGAAAAGGCCCGTATCTTGTGGGACCTTTCGCACGATAAGGATCTCATCATTTCCTGGAAGCCCTTCCGGGAATTCTGTGAAGCCAATGCCTACTGGCTCGACGACTACGCCTTGTTCCGCAGCATCCGCGACTTCTTTAAAGGCCGGCCCTGGACGGAATGGCCAGACGACATCCGCCGTCATGAACCGGAAGCCCTCAAACGATATGCTAAAGAACTGGCCGGTACCGTATCCCACGTCAAATTCATGCAGTACATCTTCGACCGTCAGTGGCACGAGCTCCGATCTTATGCCAAAGAAAATGGCGTCACCATCCTCGGTGACCTGCCCATGTTCGTCGCCCACGACAGTGCCGACTGCTGGGCCCATCAGGACCAGTTCGACCTCGATGAAGACGGGCGCCCCGTATCGGTGGCCGGTGTGCCGCCGGACTACTTCAGTGCTGACGGCCAGCTCTGGGGCAATCCCTTATATGACTATGAAGCCATGGCGGCCGACGGCTACCAGTGGTGGACCGATCGTTTCCGCCGCATGCGAGACCTCTTTGACGAACTGCGGGTCGATCACTTTAGGGGTTTTGCCGCCTACTGGGCCGTACCCCAGGGCGCAGAGACGGCCAAAGAGGGGGCCTGGAAAGAAGGGCCGGGCCTCGATTTGTTCCGCGCCGTCTATCAAAAACTGGGCCGGCTCAACCTGGTCGCCGAAGATTTAGGCGTCATCACCGACGACGTCTGTGCCTTGAAGGACGCCTTGGACCTTCCAGGGATGAAGGTCTTCCAGTTCCACCTCAAAGACCGGGCTGACGGCATTCGGTCCTTCGACACGGAACCGAACTGCATCGCCTATACGGGAACCCACGACAACAATACGATCCGCGGCTGGTACGAACAGGAGCTGTCGGAAAGCGAGCAGCTTCATATCCGCCGCATGCTGGACCTTGGTGACGACGTCTCGCCGGAAGAATTGGTACGGGCAGTCATTGCCTATACCTACCGCCGCCGGGCCGAAACGGTCATCGTGCCCATGCAGGATCTCCTGGCCCTGCCGGCAGCGGCCCGGATGAACGTCCCCGGTGTCGCCGACGGCAACTGGCAGTGGCAGATGACGGAAGGCCAGACGACCTTTGATCTGGCGCGCTGGCTAGCCAAACTTTGCCGTCACAGTGGCCGCTAAATATCCTTGCTGAAATGGAATAACGCGCTGACTCTCAAAAGCAGGGAGCAGCGCGTTTTTTGTCGAATACCTATAGTAAGGGATATTCAGGAAAAGGAGGGTGTGTCATGTATATTGCATCCATGCGCATTCAAAATTATCGGAATTTACAAGACGTCGAAATGACCTTTCACGAAAAGGCTAACTATATCGTCGGGGAAAACGCCATCGGAAAGAGCGGCCTCCTGCGCCTATTGGCCTACATGAGCGACGGCCGCAACGTCGACGAAGACGATTACGCCGACCCGTCACAACCCATCATCATCACCATGGGCCTTCATCTCCTCGAGAGCGACAAGGAATACTTCGCCGACAAGCCCGAAGAACACCGAGAGACCTTGCGCATCCGCATGGAGATGCACATCAGCGATATGTATCCCCATCTTTACCTCGATGAGAGCGGGGAAGAGCTGCCCTTGGAATTGATCCGCCGCCTGCGCTACGTGTCCTATTCGGCGACCCTTCCCGAAGAGCAGCGGGTAGCGCCGCGGATTTATCGGGCCTTGGAGCAGATGCTGTCGGAGTGGAGCGAACAGCATTGGGACAGCCTGTCAGAAGACGCGCGGGCTTTCATCCATCACGAAGTCGCTGTCGGCAGCCTCGATTCGTCGTACTTCGTCAATATCTTCCTGTTGTCGAAGCTCTTGTGCCGCACGGACCGGCCCCGGGCGGACAACATGAAATTCATTTCCCTGGCGGCCCTGTGCGTCATTACCCATGTCTATCAAATGTCCCTCAGCCGGGCCGTGCCCATGGAACACAACCTCATCGTCGATGAAAAGGGGAGGCGCTACCTGCCGCTCATCATTTCCATCGACGAGCCGGAAATCCACCTGCACCCCTATATGCAGCGGTCGGTCCTTCATTATTACCAGCAGCTTCTGCGCAATGAAGATCCCCAATTCTGCCGGCTCCTCAAGGACTTGTTCAACATCGACGGCCTGCGGGGCCAGCTGTTCATCGTCACCCACTCGACGGATTCGCTCATCGACGACTACCGCAACATCATCCGCCTCTACCGCGACAAGCGGGGCATGGTCAAGGCCGCCTGCGGGGCCTGCTTCCACTTCAGCGAAGAAATCGAAAAGCACCTGATCATGCATTTCCCGGAAGTCAAGGCTGCCCTCTATTCGCGAAGCGCCCTCATCGTCGAAGGCGAGACGGAGTACGGCTGTTTCCAGCAGTTCGGCGTGACCTTAAACATCCCCTTTGACTACTACGGCATCTGCCTTATCAACGCCCGCGGCGAAAGTTCTATTTCAAAGATCAAGGCCCTCTTAGAATACTTCAAGATTCCCGTCGCCGCCTTGTACGATGCCGACGTCAAGAGTTCTCATAAGGGGGAACGGGGCGTCTACTTTACCCATGAGATCTGTTTTGAAATGGATCTGGCCAAGACCCTCCTCGATCGGGGGCGGCGCCGCGATTTAGACCGTATCATCGACACGGCCTGCGGCGATCACGCCCGGGCGACGACGGACATGATCAAAAAGGCCTGCCGTAAATTAGACATCAATTACCACGACTATCCGGCCAGGAGACTGTGGAACGTCAATCCCCGCAACCAACGGGCGTTGTACGTCTATTATTTTGCCTGGCTGTACAGCAATAAAGGGGTCATCCTCGGCCGCCTCCTCGGCCAGTCCCTTGAAAAAGACGATATTCCGCCGGCCTTCGCCAAGGTCATCACCGCCGTCGGACAGTTAGCCAAAGTAACCCAAGCCGTTTAGGTCTTGGGTTGCTTTTTGTGCTGACCTGAGGACTGCCCTATAAAGATAACGCAAAATATGGTATGCTATAGGGTACAGTCTATTGCAGAAAGAGAGATGCTCGATGAAACTTTTTATTGCCGAAAAACCGAGTATGGCCCGGGAATTGGCCAAGTGCCTGCCGCAGCCTCATCAGCGGGGAAACGGCTGTATCCGTACCGGCGGCGGTATCGTCACCTGGGCTTACGGCCACGTCCTGCAGCAGGCCGAGCCTCAGGACTACGATCCCAAATATAAACGCTGGAATGCTGAGGATTTGCCCATCATTCCGACGGAGTGGAAGCTCCTCATCAGTCCGGCCAGTAAAGAACAGTTCCACATCATTGAAGGCCTCATTACAAGTCCCGACGTCGACGCCATCGTCAACGCCGGTGACCCCGACCGGGAAGGGCAGCTGCTCATCGACGAGATCCTCGATTACGTCGGAAACGAAAAGCCCGTCGAGCGCATCCTGCTCAACGCCCTCGATGAAAAAAGCATCCATGAATCCTTAGGCGATCTGCGCAGCAACGGTGACTTCGTCCACCTCAAAGAATCGGCCCTGGCCCGAAGTCGGGCGGATTGGCTCATCGGCATGAATCTGTCCCGGGCCTATACCTTGTCGGCCCGTCGCCAAGGCCATCGCGTCGTCTTTCCCATCGGCCGGGTCAAGACGCCGACCTTAGCCCTCGTCGTCCGCCGTCAGCGGGAACTCGACGATTTTGTACCGGTCACGTACTACGTCGTAAAAGCTGATTTCCAGCATAAGAACGGCATCATCCGTGCCCAGTGGCAGCCCAAGGATACCCAGGCCGGCCTCGATCCGGAAGGGCGCTGCATTCAGGAAGAAGCGGCCAAAGACATCTTGTCCCGCCTGGCTGCCGATCCTGACGGAACCATCGTCGAAAACAAGAAGTCCAAGAAGAAGGAGGCCCAGCGCCTGCCCTTATCCCTGTCGTCGCTGCAGGTCCTGGCCGGCAAGCGCTACGGCTACACGCCCCAGCAGGTCCTCGATACGGCCCAGACCCTGTACGAACGGAAACTGACGACCTATCCCCGTTCGGACTGCGAATACCTGCCCCTTAATCAGCGGAAAGACGTGCCCCGCATCTTGCAGAACATCGCCGCCATCCCGGCGGGAAAACTGCCCGAATGGGCCGCCGGCGCCGACGGCAAGATCAAGAGCCGGGCCTGGAACGACAGCAAGATCACGGCTCACCACGCCATCATCCCGACGACCGTTCCCTGCCCCTTCGAAAAACTGACGGCCGTCCAGCAGCGCATCTACTATCTCATCGCTCAGGCCTATTTGGCCCAATTCTATCCCATCCACGAATACGACCAGACGCGGATCACCATCGACTGTGCCGACGAGACCTTCGTCGCCCACGGCAAGGCCGTTACCGTGCCGGGCTGGAAGGTCCTTTACCAGGGCGATAAGAACGACGACGAAGAAGAAAAGGGGGAACTTCCCGTCGTCCGCAAGGGCGATGCCGTCCATTATCAAAGCGGCCAGGTCGACAAGAAGGCGACCAAGCCGCCGCCGCGGTTTACGCCGTCGACCTTATTGGCGGCCATGAAAGAGATTTATAAATACGTCAAAGATGATAGCTTGAAGAAGAAACTAAAAGAAGTCCAAGGCATCGGTACCGAAGCGACGCGGGCGACGATCATCCAAGAGCTGATCCAACGAAAATTCCTGATGGCTGAAGGCAAGAAGAAATACCTCAAGCCGACGGACAATGCCTATCTCCTCGTCGACGCTTTGCCCGACGAAATGCTCTATCCCGATGAAACGGCCATCTGGGAAGAACGGCTCTACCAGATGAGCCTTGGGAAGGATAACCTCCAGGCCTTCCTCCGGGACCAGCTCGATTTCCTGAAAGCCCTGGTCACAGCGGCCGGCGGCGTCGTCATGAAGGTCGAAGGGGCCAAGGCCTGCCCGGAATGCGGCAGTCCCATGGTCAAGCGCCACGGTAAGTACGGCGACTTTTACGGCTGCAGCAACTACCCCAAGTGCCGCCACACGGAACCCATTGCGGGAGAGGGGAAGAAGGAGGGCGTCAAACCGTCGCCGTATCCCTGCCCGCGCTGTAAAACGGGGACCTTCCAGAAACGGACCGGCCCGTACGGCGTTTTTTGGGTCTGCAGCGGCGATAACTGCAACACCAAGTGTGCCGACGTCGACGGTGTGCCCAGCCTGTATGCTAAATCCTGATCCTGGCGATATGTCAAAAGGACGGATATACAAAAAGACCGCCCTATGGTATTATAAAGATTAAGCTATTTTTTCATGGCTTTTTGTTCCTATAGGAGTACATAATATAAATGAAACGCATTTATTTAGATAACGCCGCAGCGACGCCCATGGACCGGGAAGTCCTGGACGCCATGATGCCCTATCTTACGACATCCTACGGCAATCCGTCGAGCCTCCATTTCTTTGGCCAACAGGCTCGGGCCGCCGTCCAGAAGGCCCGCGGTCAAGTCGCTCACTGCCTTGGCGTCAGCGGCGAAGACCTGGTCTTTACCAGCGGCGGAACGGAAGCGGATAACCTGGCTATTTTAGGCTATCTGCGGGCCAATTTCCCCCAAGGCGGCCACGTCATCACGACGGCCGTCGAACACCATGCCGTCCTGCGCACCTTCCAGGCTCTGGAGGAAAAGGGCTATGACGTCACCTATGTCCCCGTCGATGCCGACGGCTGCGCCTCGGCAGACGATGTGGCCGCCGCCATTCGTGACGATACGGTCCTCATTTCGGCCATGTACGCCAATAATGAAACGGGCATGATCCAGCCCATCGCTGCCATCGGTGCCGTCGCCAAAGAAAAAGGCGTTGCCTTCCACGTCGACGCCGTCCAGGCCTTCGGCTATCTGCCCGTTCGTCCTTTGGAAGAAGGCATCGACATGCTCACCATTTGCAGCCATAAGATTTATGGCCCGAAGGGCGTCGGCGCCTTGTACATCCGCCACGGCCTCAAGGTGACGGCCGAAGCCTACGGCGGTCCCCAGGAACATCGCCTGCGGGCCGGCACGGAAAACGTCGCCGGTATCGTCGGTTTCGGAGAGGCGGCTGCCCGTTTGGAAATAGAACGAGAAGACCGGGCCAAGGCGGCTCGGGTCTTGACCGACATCGTCTATGAAAAACTCATTAAAGGCGATGACCGCTTCCGCTTAAACGGCAATCGCCGTCAGGTCCTGCCCAACATCATCGACTTCAGCGTCGACGGCGTGGACAGTGCCATTTTACTCATCGCCCTCGATTTGCAGGGCATTGCCGTATCGGCCGGGTCGGCTTGTGAAGCCGGTGCCGTCGAAGCGTCCCACGTCTTAAAGGCCATGGGCGCCGACGAAAAATGGCTGCGCAGCAGCATCCGCCTGTCCGTCGGCAAAGACAATACGACAGAAGATATTGAATACGCCGTGTCCCAGATCCGGGACGCCGTGACGACCAGTAGAGGAGATTGATTTGACATGAAACGAGTCGCAGTAGCTATGAGCGGCGGCGTCGACAGCTCGGTTACAGCCGGCCTTTTGAAGCAGCAGGGCTATGATGTCATCGGCATCACCCTGCGCCTGTGGGAAGAAGACCCGGCCTGCACCGTCGATAACATCCACGCCTGCTGTTCCCTCAGTTCCGTCGACGACGCCAAAGCCGTCGCTTCGGTACTGGGCATTCCCCATTATACCTTGGATTTCCGCGAACTCTTCCGCCGCGATGTCATCGATTATTTCGTCGATTCCTATCGCCGCGGCAAGACGCCCAATCCCTGCATTGCCTGCAATAAATTTATTAAATTCGGCCTGCTCTGGGAAAAAGCCAAGCAGTTTGGCGCCGATTTCCTGGCTACCGGCCATTACGCCCGCATCGCTAAAAACGAAGAAACGGGCATCTATTCGCTCTTACGCGGCACCGACCGCCGCAAGGACCAGTCCTACGTCCTCTATCAGCTGACCCAGGCTGTCTTGCCGCACCTCCTGTTTCCCATGGCCGACCTCGAAAAGACCGACACGCGGAAACTGGCTAAAGAGTGGAATCTTCCCGTCTTCAATAAGCCTGAAAGTCAGGATATCTGCTTCATTCCCGACAACGACTACAAGGGCTTTTTGGAAAAGGAAAAGAAGGATATCTTTAAGCCCGGCGACTTCGTCGATGAAAAGGGCCGGGTCATCGGCCGCCATCAGGGCATTGCCGCCTATACCGTCGGCCAGCGGCGGGGGCTCAACCTCGGCGGCCCCGGCGGTCCTTACTACGTCACGGCCTTAGACGTTGAGCACAACCGGGTCATCGTCGGTTCTGAAAAAGACCTGTTCTCGACGACGGTAGAAGCCAGTGAAGCCACCTGGGTCGAACAGGTGCCGACAGCGCCCTTTAGGGCCTTAGGCAAGATCCGCTACGCTGCCAATGAATCGCCTTGTACGGTCTATCCCGACGGCGACGACATGCGCGTCGAGTTCGACGAAGCCCAGCGGGCCGTTACGGCCGGCCAGGCCCTGGTACTCTACGATGCAGAAACAGGGGAACGCGTCCTCGGCGGCGGCGTCATCCAATAAGAAAGAGGGGAAACATACGGTGTCCACAGATCATATCAGAAACTTTTCAATCATTGCTCATATCGACCACGGCAAGTCTACCCTGGCCGACCGGATGCTGGAAATGACCGGCACTGTGCCCGAACGGGAGATGGAAGCCCAGCTGCTCGATACGATGGACCTCGAACGAGAACGAGGCATTACCATCAAGGCCCAGTCGGCCCGCCTCATTTATGATGCCAAAGACGGCAAGCAGTATACCCTGAACCTCATCGACACGCCGGGGCACGTCGACTTCAACTACGAAGTCTCGCGGAGCCTCGCCGCCTGCGAAGGGGCCCTGCTCATCGTCGATGCCACTCAGGGCGTCGAAGCCCAGACCTTGGCCAACGTCTATCTGGCCTTGGAACACGACTTAGAAATCATCCCCATCATCAATAAGGTCGACCTGCCCAGTGCCGACCCGGATAGAGTCTGCAAGGAAATCGAAGACGTCATCGGCCTTGATGCCTCTGACGCTATCATGATCAGTGCCAAGACGGGCCTCGGCGTCGACCAGGTCCTGGAAGCTATCGTCCAGCGCATCCCGGCACCGGCTGATGAAGAAGACAAGCCCTTGCGGGCCCTCATCTTCGACTCTCACTTCGATGCCTATAAGGGGGCTATCGCCAACATCCGCATCATGGAAGGGAGCTTAAAGCCCGGCCAGCGTATCCGCATGATGGCCTCCGGCAAAGAGTTTGAAGTCATCGAAACGGGCGTCTTCCTGCCTCAGATGCATCCCGTGCCGTCCCTCGGCTGCGGCAGCGTCGGCTATTTAGCGGCCAGCATGAAGAACGTCCGCGACTGCCGCGTCGGCGATACGGTCACCTTGGCCGAACGGCCGGCATCGGAAGCCCTGCCGGGGTACCGCCGGGCCGTGCCCATGGTCTACTGCGGCCTGTACCCGGTAGAAACGAACGACTACGACAACCTGCGCGACGCCTTGGAAAAACTCCACCTAAACGACGCCGCCCTGCTCTTTGAACCGGAAACGTCGTCGGCCTTAGGCTTCGGCTTCCGCTGCGGCTTCCTGGGCCTCCTTCACATGGACGTCGTCCGCGAACGGTTGGAACGAGAATACGACCTGTCCCTGATCACGACGGCACCGTCGGTTATTTACCGCGTCTACTGCACGGACGGGACGATGGTTGAAGTCGACAACCCGTCGCAGATGCCCGACATGACCAAAGTCGACCACATCGAAGAACCCTTGGTCAAGACGACGATCATCATCCCCAAGGACATGGTCGGTACGGTCATGGAAATCTCCCAGAGCCGCCGCGGTCAGTACGTCACCATGGACTACCTCGACGACACCCGCGTCTCTCTGATCTACAATCTGCCTTTGTGCGAAATCCTTTACGACTACTTTGACGTCTTGAAGTCGGCCACCCGCGGCTATGCCTCCCTCGACTATGAACTCAACGGCTACCAGTCGTCGCCCATGGTCAAGATGGATATCCTCATCAACGGCGACGTCGTCGACGCCTTGAGCGTCATCGTCCACCGCGACTTTGCCGCCCGCCGCGGCCGGGCCCTGGTCGAAAAACTGCGCAGCCTCATTCCGCGCCAGCTCTTCCAGATCCCCGTCCAGGCAGCTGTGGGCAATAAGATCATCGCCCGTGAAAACGTAGCTGCCCTTCGAAAAGACGTCTTGGCAAAATGCTACGGCGGCGACATTTCCCGTAAGCGCAAGCTTCTGGAAAAACAGAAGGAAGGCAAGAAGCGGATGAAACAGTTCGGCACCGTCGAAATCCCGCAGGAAGCTTTCATGGCCGTCCTCAAAGTCGACGAATCGTAATGCTCGGCGTCTACGTTCACATCCCCTTTTGCCGCCATAAATGCCTGTACTGCGATTTTCCGTCGTACAGTGGCCTTGACTGCTATATGGCAGGCTACGTGCCGGCCCTCTGTCGGGAAATTGCGGCCACGCCGTATGCCGGAAAGCCCGTCGATACGATCTACATCGGCGGCGGCACGCCGTCCATCTTGTCGGCACCGTCCATGGAGGCCATCGTAAGGACCCTGCGTCAGACCTTTGCGGTCACGGGGGATGCCGAAATTACGATCGAAGCCAACCCGGAAAGCCTCGACCGGGAAAAGGCCGAGGCCTATGTGGCCTGCGGCATCAACCGCCTGAGTCTGGGCATCCAATCTTTTTCCGATGAGATGCTGTCCTTTTTGGGCCGCATTCACACGGCAAAAGAAGGGGAGCAGGCCCTCGATGCTGCCTGGAAGGCCGGCATCCGCAACCTGTCTATCGATTTGATGTACGGCCTGCCGGGACAGACCGTCGATGACGTAAGGCGCGATGTTCAGCGATTGGGGGACCTCCCGGTGGATCACGCTTCGATTTACAGCCTCATCGTCGAAGATGGGACGCCCTTGAAACATGGTCTTTCTAAGGGAACCTGGACCCTTCCTGACGACGATACGGTCGAAGCCATGGGGAAGGCCGTTCACGACCAGATGCACGACCTGGGATTTCATCACTATGAAATCTCGAGCTACGCTAAAGGGCCTTTTGAGTCGAAACACAACAGCAAGTACTGGATCTATGAGCCCTACATCGGCTTTGGCGTGTCGGCCCACTCCTTTGACGGCACGGCGCGCTGGGCCAACATGGCCAACATTCCCCAGTACATCGAAAGAGCCGGAAGGGACAGCGTCGAAGGGGAGCGAATCGCCATCGACGCCGAACGGGTCGTCGAGGACTACTGCTTCTTAGCCCTGCGCCGCCGCGTCGGCATCGAGAAGGACGATTATGCCCGCCGGTTCGGTCGGCCTATTGAAGCCGATTTCGGTCCCGTCATCGACGGCCTCATCCGTCAGGGATTGTTGGAAACGACCGACCAGTGGATCCGCCTCAGCGATAAGGGCCTGGCCTATGGCAACTACGTCTTTGGCAAGTTTATCCGCTGAGATCGGTAATAAAGACATAACAGCATATTGCGACAGACATAAAAAAGTCAGGACTCGATGGTCCTGACTTTTTTTGGATAGTAGAGAAGGCTTAGATTGAGAAGACCGCTTCCTTGATCGGGGTGGAGACATGACTTTTGCGGTACTGCCGCGGCGTATTGGCGTAAAAGTGTTTAAAGGTCTTGGCAAAGTGGCTCTGACTGTCGAAGCCGCAGGCGGCGGCAATGGCCGTAATGCTTTTCGATGGCTCCTTTACCAACTGATCGGCGCCCTGCATGATCCGGTATTTTAAGACGTATTGGATGGGCGACAGCTGGATCGTCTTTTGAAAGCAGCGCAGGCATTCGCGCTGGCTGATGGCGGCGGCGCCGGCGATATCCGAAACAGTGATGGGTTCGTCGAAATGGCCGTGGATGTACGGTCAACATCCTTTTTTGATGCGCTCTTCGTCCAGGCTGGGAACTGCCTCAGCGGTCGTGCCAGGCTGTAACCGGCCGTACAAAAAGAGGCAGATTTGAGAGAGGGCTTCCCGGACGGTAAATTCAAAGCCGAAGGATTCTTGAGCCAGGGCCGTAAAGGCCGTGCGGAAGTATCGGGCCATCGTATCATCGAAATCGGAATCGCTGTAGAAGGCCGAAAAGGAAGGGCAGGTAAGGAGGGGCCGGATGTACTTTTCGGCCATGGCCGAGTCGCCGCTGCCGGTAACGAGGGCCGGGCTGAAGACGAAGGAGCGCAGGTCGCATTCCGGGGCGGCTACGGCGTAATGCAGGGTATTGCCATTGATGACCAAGATGTCGCCTTGTTTCAGGGAAAAGGTCTGGGACGGGACCTTGGCCGTCATCTGCCCTTTTTCGATGTAGATGACCTCCAGTTCGTCGTGCCAGTGCCAGGGAACGTTGTCGCCGTCTTCCTGCCGGTAATGAGGGGCGTAGCCGGCACAGGGGAAGGCCGCATTTCCGTGGGGCTTCAATTCCTGCGATTGGTCGTTGACGGGGATGACACAGTCTTGCAATATCATAGCATAACCTCCTTTTTTGGCCGTTTTCTTATAGTATACGGCTGAATTTTCGTTGTATCAAGGGCTATCTGACGGTATTCTTATAATAGAGAAGGGGAGAAAAGCGATTGCCGCCATTGTCTGCGGCAAAGGAGGTCTTGATGATGGTACTAAAATTTTACTTCATTCCCAACATGGAAAAGTTTACCGCCCTGGTCGCAGCCTGCCGGGGACGGGTCCTGGTCCGGCGCGAGGAAGCCTTCCAAAACCTCAAGGGCGATGACGACGCCTTGGCCTTTGTAAAGGAAAAGACCGACCGGGGACGCGGTGTAGAAATCCATTTGAATGATACGCGGGATTATGCTTCGCTGGTACACTTCATGGTCGGCGCCTGTCTCTACGATTGACAGAATATGCGTCTTGTAAAGGATAAATGTACGATAAGAAGGCACAATTTTCATAGCGAAAGGTTTTATTCGAAGGGAGACCGACTCTGGTAAAAGCCGACTCTAAGGGCATTGACGAATTTATGATAAATCGTATCAGAACCTCAGAAGTTATTGACAAACAGCCATAATCTGAGTATAATTTCATTGTGTGCAGTAACAGCACTCCCTATCATACCTTGGAGGGAGGGATAACAGATGGCAGAAATCAGAGTTGGTAAAAACGAAACGTTAGACAGCGCTCTTCGCCGCTTCAAAACGTTCTTGCCAAAAGGCAGGTGTTCTTTCCGAAGTTCGGAAACGTGAACACTACGAAAAACCGAGTGTACGGAGAAAGAAAAAATCCGAAGCAGCACGGAAACGGAAGTACAGAGCATAATCGTTAATGTAAGAAGGGTGATACCATGTCTCTTAAGAACGAACTTCTTCAGGACATGAAAGAGGCAATGAAAGCGAAAGAAGCCGGGAAAACGGCTCTATCCGTCATTCGTATGGTCCGTTCGGCCATCCGCAACGCGGAAATCGACGGCGGCCATTGCGAACTCGACGATGCCGGTGTCGGCGCCGTCATTGCCAAAGAAATGAAACAACGCAGGGAGTCATTAGCTGAATTCGAAAAAGCCGGCCGCGCCGACTTAGTCGAAGAAACGAAGGCTGAAATGGCGGTACTGGAAAAGTACATGCCCAAGCAGCTGACGGAAGATGAAGTCCGCCAAATCGTCACCGATACCATCGCCGGCCAGGAAGGCCTTCAGATGGGGGCTGTCATGAAGCTCGTCATGCCGAAAGTGCAGGGACGGACGGATGGCAAGGTTGTTTCAAAGATTGTTCGAGAAATTTTACAACATCGTTGATTGCCATAGATTCCTTAAAAATCTATTGACAAATAGACTGAATGATTGTATTATTTTAGCATGATTTGAAAACAAAATAAATCATGAAACAAGAGTCAAGGAAGACTCCGAATCCCAACTGCGGGATCGGAGTCTTTTTTTTCACCTAAAGGAGGAGTCATAATGACAAAAGATGAGTTGGTATATGTAATTCCGGCAGGTCAATATGGTAAAGAAGGGGTGCTGGCTTTATTGGAACAGCATCCGGAAATCAAATTCGTATCCCTCGTAGGCATCGATTTGGCAGGCAATGATACGGACGAAAAGATTCCTATCAGCGTCTTCTTCGATGACTATGATAAATTCTTCAATGCGACGGCCTTCCAGACCGACGGTTCGTCCGTTGTACTGCCGGGCATCGCCATCTTGTCCAATGCCCGTGTCGATATCAAAGCCGACCCGTCGGTCAACTGGTTCGTCGACTACAACGACGACAACATCGATCCGGAAACGGGGAAACCAGTCGGAACGCTCCGTATCCCCAGCTTCCTTCGCCATGCAACGGGCTACATCGACTCCCGGTCGATCCTCCGCAACACCTGCGACTACGTCAGCGACCAGGTCTTGGCCCTGGTCAAAGAATACGGCCTTCCCGGTACGTCGGTCAATGTCGATGATATTGAAAAAATCGTTCTGACGACGGCAACGGAACTGGAATTCTGGGTCAAGACGCCGAGCCAGGACGTCGCTACCCGGCTCTTGTCGGCTTCACAGAAATTACAGGAACAGTACTGGCAGCGGACTCACGGCGTCGTCCGTACGGCACTGGAACAGACCATCGAACGCCTGGAAAAATACGGCCTCGAACCGGAAATGGGCCATAAGGAAGTCGGCGGCGTCAAAGCTCAGATCGACGATTCCGGTAAATTAACCTTCGTCCTCGAACAGCTCGAAGTCGACTGGAAATTTGCCAACGACCCGGTCCAGACGGCCGACAATGAAATCGCAGCCCGTATTATCGTCCGCGAAGTATTCCGCGAAAACGGCCTCGAAGTCACCTTCCAGGCTAAACCGATCCACGGCGTTGCCGGTTCCGGTGAACATACTCACTTCGGCATCGGCGCTATCATGAAGAGCGGCAAATTCGTCAACCTCTTCAACCCGGCGGACATGAAGAGTGACTTCTTGTCCGTCGTCGGTTACGGCGCCATCATGGGCATGCTCAAACACTATGAAGTCATGAACCCCTTCGTTTCGGCAACGACGGACTCCCTCAACCGCTTGAAACCGGGCTTTGAAGCACCGGTCTGCATCGTAACGGCCCTCGGCGGCGACCGTCCGGACGTCCAGACCCGTAACCGCTCGGTCCTCATCGGCCTCATCCGCAACATCGCAAGCCCGGCGGCTACCCGTTTTGAACTCCGTTCGCCGAACCCCTTCACCAACACCTACATCGCCATTGCCATGGGTTATTTAGCCGCCCTCGACGGCATCAAATATGCCCTCTCCAGCGGCAAGACCGGCGAAGCGCTCTTGGCGGAACTGTCTAAGAAACCGGGTGAAGACGCAGACTACCTCGAAAAAGACCGGGCGTATCGCTCGGAAGTCGACGTCTTTGAAAACTTCACCAGTGAAGAACGAGATGCCATGTTCGGCAAGGCTCCGCGTACGGTATGGGAAAACTTCAAGGCCCTCGACCTCCATCCGGAAAAAGTGGATACCCTGGCCTGCGATGCCTTTGAAAAGCGCATCATGGAATCGTTCCGCCTCGGTGCCCTCAACCGCTGGGCTCTCGAACTCCAGTACCGCCTCATTCCGGAAAACCTCTCCAAGGTCATCGCTGCCAAACAGCTCCATGCTGCCGGTGACAGCAACGCCCTTGAAGTCGAACGCTGGACCAAAATCAACGCCCTGCGGACGGAACTGGGCCGCGACACGGAAAAGAGCCTGTCCATTTTCTCCAAGATCAAAGAAGCCCTGGCTGCCAAAGATTACGACACGGCGTCGGACCTCATGGTCGAAATGAGCGACAAGATGGACCTCTTGACGGATATGTACTACGAATATTCTTACAACGCTTTCTAAACATTGAGATAACGTTTTAGCGATAAAGAAAACGAGCTGTCCTGCGCATGTGCGGGACGGCTCGTTTTTTTGGCGCCGAATAGGCATGATAAAACCCCCAGTTACACTGGGGGTAAGTAAATTTTCTTATAGTAAAAAAAAGAACCTCTCATGATAAAATGTAGATGGTCTGGCAACCACAACATTATCGAAAAGA
>ENA-OQJP01000051-OQJP01000051.1-human-gut-metagenome-genome-assembly--contig:-NODE-51-length-53056-cov-7.587580_pt1 | contig 53056 bp, 51 predicted proteins | sample MGYA00242611_ERZ504778 | MGnify/ENA primary metagenome ERZ504778 (study PRJEB26092, sample SAMD00036349) | human gut metagenome | host: Homo sapiens | study: EMG produced TPA metagenomics assembly of...
ATAAAATGGGCGGGCAAGGCCGCAAAACCATTATAACATATAATTCGCCAAAAAGATACAGGAGAGGGAAAGAGAAGAGTGACTGTAAACTTTCTGTGCAGCGCTTGACTTTTGCGGAGAATCGCATATAATAGAGACAGAAATGTGAGAACCCAGCGCTTTCATCTCCAGCAATGAGAAATCCCCCAAGGAGTTGCGACCTCCCCGGGGGATTTCTTTTTAATTAGGCTTTGCGGTTCTCTTCGCATCTGTCAAGCCACTTGCAGATAAAGTGCGACACTACATCTGCTCCGACAGATACCAAAAATGTGAGAAAATAGGCCAACGCGTCCACCTCCTCTCCCGTGAGATACGCGGGGTGAACCGCAAAACCATTATAACATATAATTCGCCAAAAAGATACAGGGCCTGCCAAGAGAAGAGTGACTGTAAACTTTCCGCACAGTACTTGACTTTTGCGGGGAATGGCATATAATAAAGATGGTAAATGTGGAAGCAAATGAGTCCATTGGCTCACCTAAAAGGAAAGACCCCCTCCCGGAGCTGCAATCTCCGAAAGGGGGTTTTTTTGCGCCTTTCGGTGAGCCAAAGCCTCTCCCTTTGGGAGAGGTGGCACCGAAGGTGACGGAGAGGGCAAGCCCGGCAGGAAAGAGCCGCTGCGCAGCGATAGGCAGGCTCTTTGTCAGAGCGATACTATCGCTGTGCCAGAGCTGTTTGTCAGCGGCCTTGCCCTCTCAGTCTCGTCGCAAGCTCCTCGCCAAGGCCGGGTTGCGGCTCCCAGCGTCTGCTTCGCTGCCGCTCGCATCCTGCTGGCCGCTGCCCCAACAGCTCCTCCCTGTTTCCGCCACTGGCGGCGGTCGTCGCCGTTGCCCCAAAGGGGGAGCCATTGGCATGTCGGTCAGCTTTCGTCTGGACGCTGAAAGCCCGACGGGGCGCAAAAGGGCGGGCCTTGCTGCAAAGGCCAGCGGCTTCTGGACAACGCTCCTTGTCAAGCTGTCGCTGGCCCAGACAGCGGAGCACTACCGTTTCCGAGACATCGTGCTTTGCTCGTCCAGTGGAAAGTGAACCGGCCTGCCAAAGGCTCCCCCTCTGGGGGAGCTGTCGAGCGAAGCGAGACTGAGAGGGCTACCGTGAATTTGTGGAAAATGCACGACAGAAAAGAGAAGAATTTGTAAAGGTGATAAAAATGCGAAGAAGATATTGACAAAAATGATGGGTGGGGTATAATGATAACACAGGCCGACAGCCGGAAATGGATGGCCTGCCTGTATAATTCATTTTTATTTATGGAGGCAAAAATCATGAAAATGGCAAAGAAACTTCTGGCCGTCGTCCTGACCGGTGTTATGGCAGTGTCTATGCTGACTGGCTGCGCTCTGAGCGACAAGGTCAAGGCAAAGGCTCTGGAGAACGCTCTGAACAGCGACCAGGTCAAGAATGCTGCTGAGGCTGCTGGTGCGACCGCTGAGAAAGAGACCAAGTACGACTACAAGAGCGAGCTGAACAACATTGCTGGCAAGGCTTGGGGCAAGGAGAGCGATGCCTCTGGCATGAAGGCAGGCAAGGCCACCAACTTCGCCGCCACCTATGTTGGCAAGCTCGTTGAGTACACCAATGGCACCAACAAGTATTTCACCTACGTTGTTGATATTACTAAGGTGAAGACCAGCAATAAGAGCGAGTGGACTACTCGTGCTGTCGATCTGCGTAAGGCTGTTACTCAGAAGGGCTTTGGCGCAGAGGCTGCAAAGATTAAGGACTACAACGCTGATGCTACCAAGAAGACTGCTAAGTTCGGCATTGACTTCAAGAGCGTGACCACTACTGCGGGCAGCACCAAGACGACCACCAATTACGCAATCATCGTCTTCGAGGCTGGCGCTAACCAGTAATCACCCCATCTGCTCAAATCATTACAGACCCGGTCTGTGATACACATTGAGAAATGACTCCAAGGCCCGGAGCGGGAACGCTCCGGGCCTTGGTTTTTTTGGAGTTGGGGCGGGGCGGAGCGCGGGGCCGGGCCTTTACAATCCCCGCAAAACATGATAAAGTAAAGGTACTCTGCTTTCAACAGGAAAAGCAGGCCCGGCTGCGGGGAAAGCCGCCGGGACAACGACGCAACACGACACGGCAAACCAGCCGCGGACGGAAAGGATGTACTTACAATGGAACAGAGCGAAAAGACCCTTGATATGATCGTCAATCTCTGCAAGAACCGGGGCTATGTCTTCCCCGGCTCTGAGATTTACGGCGGTCTGGCCAACAGCTGGGACTACGGCCCTCTGGGCGTCGAGTTCAAGAACAACGTCAAAAAGGCATGGCTGAAAAAGTTCGTGCAGGAGAGCCCCTACAACGTGGGCCTCGATGCCGCCATCCTCATGAACCCCCAGACCTGGGTCACCACCGGCCACGTGGCCGGCTTCTCGGACCCGTTGCTGGACTGCCGCGCCTGCAAGGCCCGCCACCGCGCCGACAAGCTCATCGGCGACGAGCACCCCGAGGTGAACGTGGACGCCATGAGCTTTGACGAGATGGACGCTTTCATCGCCGAGCACGAGGACGTGGTCTGCCCCGTCTGCGGCAAGCACGACTTCACCCCCATCCGTAAGTTCAACCTGATGTTCAAGACCGCCATCGGCGTCACCGAGGACAGCTCTTCCACCTGCTACCTCCGCCCCGAGACGGCGCAGGGCATCTTCGTCAACTTTGCCAACATCCAGCGCACCACCCGCCGCAAGCTGCCCTTCGGCGTCTGTCAGGTGGGCAAGGCCTTCCGCAACGAGATCACCCCGGGCAACTTCACCTTCCGCACCCGCGAGTTCGAGCAGATGGAGTGCGAGTTCTTCTGCAAGCCCGGCACCGACCTCGAGTGGTTCAGCTACTGGAAGGACTACTGCGAGAACTGGCTGCTGAGCCTCGGCATCAAGAAGGAGCATCTGCGCCTGCGCGACCACGAGCCTGCCGAGCTGGCCTTCTACAGCCGCGCCACCACCGACATCGAGTACGCCTTCCCCTTCACCGACTGGGGCGAGCTGTGGGGCATCGCCGACCGCACCAACTACGACCTGAGCCGCCATCAGGAGGCCTCCGGCAAGAGCCTCGAGTATTTCGACAGCGAGACCAACGAGCACTACATCCCCTACGTCATCGAGCCCTCTCTGGGCTGCGACCGCGTGGCGCTGGCCTTCCTGTGCGAGGCCTACGACGAGGAGCATCTGACCGACAGCAAGGGCAAGGAGGACATCCGCACCGTCCTGCATCTGCACCCGGCTCTGGCTCCCTATAAGTGCGCTGTCCTGCCCCTGAGCAAGAAGCTGGGCGACAAGGCCATGGAGATCCGCAACGAGCTGAGCAAGTACTTCATGGTGGACTACGACGATACCGGCTCCATCGGCAAGCGCTACCGCCGTGAGGACGAGATCGGCACCCCCTACTGCATCACCGTGGACTTCGACACCGTGGGCGACGAGGCCAAGGGCATCGCAGCCGACAACTGCGTCACCGTCCGCGACCGCGACACCATGGAGCAGGTGCGTATGCCCATCTCCGAGCTGAAGAGCTACATCGAGAGCAAGATCGAGTTCTGATAAAATCTCGCTTTTGTGAGTGAAAAACAGCCCCGCCGTTGCAATTTCGGCGGGGCTGTGGTATAATACAACTAAAGAAAGCGCTGTCCGGCAAACGGTCAGCACCTTTCCGGTTGGTCAATTACAAAGAATGACCGCTCGGGCTTGAGACACTGAGGGTAATCATTTTTTGTTATTGAAGATTTTCCATGCGACATCGAAAATATCACAGCCCCGCCGTTGCAATTTCGGCGGGGCTGTGGTATAATACAACTAAAGAAAGCGCTGTCTGGCAAACGGTCAGCACCTTTCCCGCTAATCAATTACAAGAAATGATCGCACGAGTGGGCTAGACTGGGCGGTCATTTTTTGTTGTTGAAGATCTTCCACGCAATGTCGAACATGCCAAAGCCCACAGTTGCAAGCAACGTGAGCAGAGCCAGAGTCTCTAAAAGCGTCATGAAGCATCCCCCCTTTCGCAGTGGAGCGTCGGGGGCATAACAAAAATGCTCGCCTTCCCGACGTAAGGCCGGAAAGGTGTAGACCGCCTGCCGTTATGTAGACAGCACTCTCATACACTAGTATAACAGATGTTTCCCGATTTTTCAACCGGCAGAAGCATCTGTTTTGTTTTTATCGGGTGGACAATTCGCCCGGGAGCGGTTATACTGTCAGGTAGAAAATGCACCGCCGTGGTTTACACGGCAGAAAGGATATTCTGTGGAAAACTTTACTCTTCTTCTGAAAAAATACGCCGATTTCATCGTCCGTGTGGGCGTCAACCCTCAGCCGGGCCAGACCCTTGTCATCAACTGCTGCCTCGAGGCCGCCCCGCTGGCCCGTCTGTGCGTGCGCAGTGCCTACGAGGCCGGCGCCCGGGACGTGCTGGTAAACTGGAGCGACAACGAGGTCTCCCGCAGCCGGATGGAGCTGGGCAGCGAGGAAGCCCTGACCGACTTCAAATCTTATCAGCTCCGCCGCTATCTCGACTACGCCGAGAGCGAGGGCGGCGTCTGCGTCCTCCACATCCTTGCCGACGACCCCGAGGTCTACGCCGGTCTGGACGGCGCGAAGATCAGCCGTGTGAACGCTGCGCAGCGCAAGTTCATGGCTCCGTGGCGGGAGTACACCATGAACGACCGCGTCCAGTGGTCCATCGCCGCCATGCCCAGCGCCCCGTGGGCGAAGAAGATATTCCCGGAGCTGGACGAGGCTGCGGCCATCGAGAAGCTCTGGCAGCTCATCTTCGACGTCTGCCGCGTGACGGGCGGCGACCCCGTCAGCGAGTGGAAGGCCCACCTCGACCGTCTGACCGGCCTGAAGGACAAGATGAACGCCCTCGACCTCGAGAGCGTCCACTTCGAGAGCAGCAACGGCACCGACCTGACCGTCGGCATCGCCGACAAGGCCGTCTGGGAGAGTGCCGCCAGCGTCAGCGAAAAGGGCGTGGTCTTCCTGCCCAACATCCCCACCGAAGAGGTCTTTACCGCCCCCCACAAGGACAGGGTGAACGGCATCGTCTACGGCACCAAGCCCTACGTCTTCAACGGCCAGCTCATCAAGGGCTTCCATGTCACCTTCAAGGATGGCCGGGTCGTGGAGCATGGTGCCGACGAGGGCGCTGAGCTTCTGGGCCAGCTTCTGGACACCGACGAGGGTGCACGGAGCATCGGCGAAGTGGCGCTGGTTCCGGCGTCCAGCCCCATCAACCGCAGCGGCGCGCTGTTCTACAGCACCCTCTTCGACGAGAACGCCGCCTGCCACATCGCCTTTGGTGCCAGCTATCCCGGCACCACCGAGAACGGCACCCGCCTGAGCAAGGACGAGCTGCTGGCCCGGGGCATGAACCAGTCCGCCATCCACGAGGACGTCATGGTGGGCGCCGAGGACAGCCATATCACCGGCAAGTGCCGCGACGGACATACGGTTGACCTGTTCCGTGATGGTGTGTGGGTGCTGTGAGAAGAGGATTTTTCACGAAAAAGCTTGCATAATCCGCAAGAGTATGCTATATTCTAGTAGTACGCTATAGTTTTATTGGAAAGTGGGCCGCAAGGTCCGCTTTTCTTGTTTGTTTGGAGGTTTTTTATGGCGAAGCAGTCTGGCGGCAACACCGCCCAGAGAGTCGAAGCGCTTGTCCGCCCCGTCGTGGAGGGCATGGGCCTGCGCCTGTGGGATGTGGTCTTTGAGAAGGAAGGGCCGGACTGGTATCTCCGTGTGCTCATCGACAGGGACGGCACCATGGACACCGACACCTGTGCCGAAGTGTCCCACGCGCTGGACCCCATCCTCGATGAGGCAGACCCCATCGACCAGAGCTATTATCTCGAGGTGGGCAGCCCCGGCCTTGGCCGCAGGCTGACCCGCCCGGAGCACTACGAGGCACTCAGAGGCGAGAAGATCGGCGTCAAGCTCATCCGCCCCACCGCCGACGGCGTGCGCGAGTTTGCCGGCATCCTGAAAGGCCGCGAGGGCAGCACCGTCACGGTCGAGACGGAGAACGGCCCGGTGAGCTTTGAGGTGAACGCCGCATCCGGCGTCCATCTCTGTGACGACGAACATCTGTTCGATTAAGAATAACCCTCTCAGGCGCGTTCCGCGCCAGCTCTCCCAGAGGGAGAGCCAAAGATGAATCGAGAGAAGATACCATTATAAACTAGGAGGAACCCGAAAAATGGCAGCAGCGAACAACGAATTTTTTGAAGCTCTCTCCATGCTGGAGCACGAGCGCGGCATCACCGCGGAGTACCTGATCGAAAAGATCAAGGCGGCGATCGTCATCGCCGTGAAGAAGAACTACGAGGTCGAGGACGACCACGTCATGGTCGAGATCGACCCCGACACCGGCAAGTTCAACGTCGCCCTCATCCAGGACGTCGTGGCCGATGAGGACTGGTACGACGAGCACAGCGAGATCGGCATCACCGAGGCTCAGCACATCCGCAAGAGCTATCAGGTGGGCGACCGCGTCGTGACCCCCCTCAAGACCAAGGACTTTGGCCGCATCGCCGCCCAGACCGCAAAGCATGTCATCCGTCAGGGCATCCGTGAGGCCGAGCGCAGCCAGCAGCTGAGCGAGATCCAGTCCCGCGCCCACGACATCGTGCAGGCCACCGTCACCCGCGTTGACCCCGAGAAGGGCATCGTTGCCCTCGACCTGGGCAAGGGCGGCGAGGCCATCCTGCCCCGCAACGAGCAGGTCCCCGGCGAGGTCTACACCGAGGGCCAGATGCTGCAGGTCTACATCGTGGATGTCGTGGCAAGCGAGCGCGGCCCCCGCGTCATGATCAGCCGCACCCACCCCGGCCTCGTCAAGCGCCTGTTCGAGCTGGAAGTGCCTGAGATCTACGACGGCACCGTCGAGGTCAAGGCCATCAGCCGCGAGGCCGGCGCCCGCACCAAGATGGCTGTCTGGTCCAAGGACGCCAACGTCAACCCCGTCTCTGCCTGCATCGGCCCCCACGGCGACCGTGTGGCCGCTGTGGTCGAGAAGCTGGGCGGCGAGAAGATCGACATCGTGAAGTGGAGCGAGGACATCTCCGAGTTCATCTCCACAGCTCTCAGCCCCGCAAAGGTGGTCAAGGTCGAGCTGCTGCCCGGCGAGACCCGTTCCTGCCGCGTGACCGTGCCGGATCAGCAGCTGAGCCTTGCCATCGGCAACAAGGGCCAGAACGCCCGTCTGTGCGCCCGCCTGACCGGCTACAATATCGACATCCGCCCCGAGAGCGGCTACTACGGCGAGGAAGAGCCGAAGGCTGCCGAGGCTGAGAAGACCGAAGACACCGCCGCAGAATAAGCGCGGAACACCTGCCGAAGGAGGGAAAACCGGATGGCACAAAAGAAGATCCCTGCCCGCCAGTGCATCGGCTGCCTGACCAGCCGCCCCAAGAAGGAACTGGTGCGTGTGGTGCGCGCACCCAGCGGAGAAATCAGCATCGACCCCGTGGGCAAGAAGCCCGGCCGCGGTGCTTACCTCTGCCCGGATGCCGCCTGCCTTGCAAAGGCAAAAAAGAAGAAGGCGCTGGAGCGCTGCTTTGAGCAGCCGGTCCCCGCCGAGGTATACGATGCACTGGCCCAGCAGCTGGCCGGTGTGGAAGCAGAAAAGGAGGCCGACCGCGATGGCAAAGAAGCATAACGCCCCCGCAAAACCGGCCCTTGAGCCGAATGAGGCCCTGTTCCAGGCCGTGAGCCTCTGCCGCAAGGCGGGCGCTCTGACCATGGGCTTTGACGCGGTGGAAGACGCCGTCGTCAAGGGCAAGGCATGGCTCGTGATGACTGCGTCCGACGCCAGCCCCAAGACCGTGCAGCGGCTCAACTACGCTGTGGGCGATATGGTGGACGTCATCCCCATGCCGCTGACACAGGATAAGCTGGCTGACATCAGCCGCAAACCGGTGGCCATTTATGCCGTCACCGACCGCAACCTCGCCAAGCTCTGCTTTGACCGGCTGACGGCGTGCGGAGCAATTCAAACTGAGGAGGATATGAGCGAATGATCGTAAAATATAAAGTGAGCGATTTTGCAAAGGACCTGAGCATCTCTGCCAAGAAGGTCCTCGACGAGCTGAACGCCATGGGCAGCACCGGCAAGAAGAACAGCTCCACTCTGGAGGAGAACGAGCTGAACTATCTGCTGGAGAAGTTCAGCAAGGACAACAGCGTCAAGAGCCTGGACGAGTTCCTGAACAGCGCCAAGGCCCCCAAGGCTGAGCCGAAGCCCGCCGAGAAGAAGGCAGAGCCCAAGGCCGAAAAGAAGCCCGAGGCTCCCAAGGCTCCCAAGGCTGAGCCCGCAGTGGCCGAGGCAAAGCCCGCTGCCAAGCAAAGCAACAAGAAGAACGAGCAGCACAAGAAGCGCGAGGAGAAGACCGTCTCCCTGAGCGAGCTGGCCCGTGAGACCGGCGCAAAGGCTACTGCAGCTTCCGCTCAGTCCGTCTCTGTCCGCCGCGAGGACAATCAGGTCACCGTCGATACCCGCACCGTCGATATGAACGTGGACCGCTTCGACGCCCGTTACGACGATCTGGCCTCCACCAAGAACACCGAGAACCGCCGCAAGCCCACCCCCCAGGGCAACAAGCAGAAGTTCACCCAGCGCGGCCAGCGCCAGCGCCAGCAGTTCCAGAAGGGCAAGCGCGAGACCGAGTTCGAGCGTCTGCAGCGCATCCAGCTGGAAAAGGCCCGCAATGCACAGCTGAAGGTCCTCATCCCCGATGAGATCACCGTCGGTGAGCTGGCTGCCCGCCTGAAGCAGCAGGCCGGCAAGGTCATCGCCAAGTTCATGCAGATGGGTGAGATGCACGCCATCAACGACATCATCGATTTCGATACCGCCGCTCTGGTGGCGGAGGAGTTCCACGCCAAGGTCGAGAAGGAAGTCCACGTCACCATCGAGGAGCGCCTGTTCACCCAGGAGGAGGATTCTCAGGACGATCTCGTCACCCGTCCCCCGGTCGTCTGCGTCATGGGCCACGTTGACCACGGCAAGACCAGTATCCTGGACGCTATCCGCAAGACCAACGTCACCGCAGGCGAGGCCGGCGGCATCACTCAGGCCATCGGTGCATATCAGGTCAAGGTCAACGACAGCCTCATCACCTTCCTCGATACCCCGGGCCACGAGGCGTTCACCTCCATGCGCGCCCGCGGTGCCAACATGACCGATATTGCAGTTCTGGTCGTCGCCGCCGATGACGGCATCATGCCCCAGACGGTCGAGTCCATCAACCACGCCAAGGCCGCCAACGTCAAGCTCATCGTGGCCATGAACAAGATGGATAAGCCCACCGCCAACCCCGAGCGCGTGATGGAGGGCCTGACCAAGTACGGCATCATCACCGAGGACTGGGGCGGCGATGTCGCCTGCATCCCCGTCTCTGCTCTGACCGGCATGGGCATCAACGACCTGCTGGAGCGCATCGCGCTGGAAGCCGAGGTCATGGAGCTGAAGGCCAACCCCAACCGCCGTGCCAAGGGCGCTGTCGTCGAGGCCCGTCTGGACAAGGGCCAGGGCCCCATCGCCACCATTCTGGTGCAGAACGGCACCCTCCACTCCGGCGACGTCATCATCGCCGGTACCGCCGTGGGCCGTGTGCGTACCATGCGCAGCGACAAGGGCATTCTGCTGAACGACGCCGGCCCCTCCACCCCTGTGGAGATCACCGGTCTGACCGCTGTGCCTGAGGCCGGCGACCTGTTCGAGGCCGTCGAGGACGAGCGTCTGGCCCGTGAGCTGGCCGAGCAGCGCATCGCTGCCGCCAAGGAGAAGCAGTTCTCTGCCTTCCAGAAGGTCACGCTGGATAACCTGTTCAGCCAGATGGCTCAGAACGATATGAAGGAGCTGGCCATCGTCGTCAAGGCTGACGTGCAGGGCTCCGCCGAGGCCGTCAAGCAGAGCCTCGAGAAGATCTCCAACGACGAGGTCCGCGTCCGCGTCATCCACGCCGGCGTCGGCGCCATCAGCAAGTCCGACGTTGACCTGGCCGACGCATCCAACGCCATCATCATCGGCTTCAACGTCCGCCCCGACAACGTGGCGAAGGAAGAGGCCGCTGCCACCAAGGTCGAGATGCGTATGTACCGCGTCATCTATGACGCCATCAACGACGTCACCGACGCTATGAAGGGTATGCTGGCTCCCAAGTTCCGCGAGGTGTCTCTGGGCGAGCTGCAGGTCCGTCAGGTCTACAAGATCTCCAACGTCGGCACCGTCGCAGGCTGCCGTGTCACCAGCGGCAAGATCACCCGCGACAGCAAGGTGCGTGTCGTCCGTGACGGCATCGTCATCACGGAGGACGAGATCGCATCTCTGAAGCGCTTCAAGGACGACGCCAAGGAAGTGGCCGAGGGCTACGAGTGCGGCGTCACTCTGGCAAAGTTTGCCGACGTCAAGGAAGGCGACGTCTACGAGGCCTTCAAGATGGAAGAATACCGCGACTAAGAGTTGAAGCTGCTGTTATCACCGCCCCCGGGCGGTGATAACGGGCTTTTCAGAGGAGAAACTATGTCTCAGAAAAATATGGGCCGTCTGGCGCAGGACATGAAGCGTGAGCTCATCGCCATCATCGGACGGCTGAAAGACCCGCGGCTGGAGGGCGGTCTGCTGACCGTCACCCGGCTGGATGTGACGCCCGACCTGGACGTGGCGAAGGTCTATGTGAGCGTGATGGGCCGTGAGGACGGCCCCAAGCCCGCCATCGAGGCCCTGAACCGCGCCGCAGGCCATGTGCGCACCGAAGTGAGCAAGAAAATGCACATCCGCAAGGCACCCCGCTTCATCTTTGTGGAGGACGACGGTGCCGCCTATGCAGCCCACATCAACGAGCTGCTCCGCACGCTGAATGTGAACGGCGACGCGGAGGACTCCCAGCCCGCCGAGACCGAGGAATAAATCCAGCGCTGCGGAAAGGATGGAACCATCAAATGACAGAACAGCTCAATGTGCAGCAGATGGCCGAGCGCCTCTGTGCTGCGGACAACATTCTGATCCTGTGTCATAAAAACCCGGACGGCGACACCATCGGCTGCGGCAGCGCCCTCTGCCACGCGCTCAAGGCGCTGGGCAAGACGGCAGCTGTCCTCTGCTCCGATGCAGTGCCTTCCCGCTACAGCTTTACCGCACCGGTGCCGTTCCGGGGCGAGTTTGAGCCCAAGACCGTTGTGGCCGTGGATGTTGCCAGCGTGCAGCTCTTTGGCGAAAACAACGGCATGCCGCAGTATACCCGTCATATCGATCTCTGCATCGACCACCACACGGGCAACAGCGGCTATGCGGATTTCACCCTGCTGGACGGCAATGCGGCCGCAGCGGCAGAGCTTCTGTATGAGGTCATCAGCGAGATGGGCGTGGAGATCACCCCCCTCATCGCCAACTGCCTCTACACCGGCCTCGCTACGGACACCGGCTGCTTCCGGTTCTCTTCCACCACTGCCAACACCCACCTCGTGGCGGCAAAGCTCATTCTGGCCGGTGCGCAGGTGGAGGAGCTGAACACCCTGCTCTTCGACACCAAACCCCGGGAGCGGATGGAGGCGGAGCGTATTGCCCGCAACCATCTGGAATATCATCTGGAGGGCCGCTGCGCCCTGATGTATCTGACCCGGGACGAGATCGAGCAGAGCGGCGTGGACCCGGCTGACCTGGAAGAGCTGACCAGCCTGCCCATCAGCATCGAGGGGGTCAAAGTGGGCCTGCTGCTCCGTCAGCAGCCCGGCGGCAGCTACCGCATCAGCGTACGCGCCGCCAAGGGCGTGGACGCCTGCGCCATCGCACGGCGTCTGGGCGGCGGCGGCCACACCCGCGCAGCGGGCTGTGAGCTGCTGGGCAACCTCGACAACGCCAAGAGCGCCATTCTGGCCGAGGTGGAGGCGGAACTCGATCGCCCCGAGACGCAGGAGGAAAGCTGATGCAGGGCATCCTTATCGTAGATAAGCCGATGGAGTGGACCAGCTTTGACGTCATCGCCAAGCTGCGCGGCATCCTCGGCACCCGCAAGCTGGGCCACAGCGGTACGCTGGACCCCATGGCCACCGGCGTTCTGCCGGTGTTCTGCGGCGGGGCCAGCAAGGCTGTGGACCTTCAGCTCGACCACACCAAGACCTACTGCGCCCGGCTGCGGCTGGGGATGCAGACCGACACCGGCGACATCACCGGCACCGTGCTGGAAACGGCCCCGGTGACGGCAGGGGAGGCCGAGCTGCTGGCTGTTCTGCCCCGGTTCCTCGGCCCCCGGATGCAGACGCCGCCCATGTACTCGGCGGTCAAGATCAACGGCCAGCCCCTTTATAAGCTGGCCCGCGAGGGCGTCACGGTGGAGCGGAAGGCCCGCCCCATCGAGATCCTGGACATCCGGTACGGCGGCAGCCCGGCGGAGAACGAATATGTCCTCACCGTCCGCTGCTCCAAGGGGACGTATATCCGCACCCTGTTGGAGGACATTGCCGCCGCTATGGGCCAGAAAGGCACCATGAGCGCTTTGCGCCGCACGACGGCGGGTGTCTACACCGAGGCCGACGCCCACACGCTGGAAGAGATACAGGCGGCAAAGGACGCAGGCCCCGAGGCGCTGCAGGCTTTGATGCTGCCGGTGGAGAGCGTGTTCGAGAGCCTGCCTCTGCTGGTGGCAGAGCCGAGGGTGGAGCAGCACCTGTACAACGGCTGCCCCACCAGCCGCTATCCGGCGGCAGACGGCCGCTACCGTGTCCGCAATGCCGAGGGCCAGTTCCTGGGCCTTGCGAACATCACCGGCGGCGTGCTCAAGGTCGAAAAACTCTTTGTAGAGAGGAATTAAAGAACATTCATGCAGATCTATTCACAGCTTGCGCCGCTTGCGCTGGGCGGTGCCCACGGCTCTGCTGTGGCAATGGGCTTTTTTGACGGCATCCACATCGGCCACCGCGCGGTCATCAATGGCGCGGTGGAGTGGGCCAGGGCCCACGGCGCGGCACCGGCGGTGTTCACCTTCCGCCTGCCCACCGAAAACAAGATGAAGGGCAAGCGCCTGCTCTCCACCGAGGACAAGCACGCCCTCATCGCCAGCCTCGGCGTGGAGCACTATCTCTGCCCCGATTTCGAGGAGATCAAGGCCATGACGCCGGAGCAGTTCGTGCTGGGCATCATCCGGGACTGCAACGCCCGGGCGCTGTTCTGCGGCGAGAACTTCACCTTCGGTGCCAGGGCGGCAGGCACACCGGAGCTGCTGCGTCAGCTCTGCGCGCCGCTGGGCGTGGAGGTAGTCGTCCTGCCGATGGCGCAGTTTGAGGAGAAGCCTGTTTCCTCCACCCGCATCCGCACCGCGCTGGAAGGCGGTGACATCCCGGCGGCCAATGCCATGCTGGGGATGCCCTACGCCATCCGCTTCACGGTGCATCACGGGGCGGGCCTTGGCCGGACGCTGGGCGTGCCGACCATCAACCAGCTCTACCCGCAGGGCTTCCAGCTGCCCCGGTACGGCATCTATATCACCCGCACCAGGATAGGGGACAGGTGGTACCCCTCGGCCACCGGCCTTGGCACCCGGCCCACCGTCAACAGCGACGAGAGCAAGGTGACCTGCGAGACCTTCATCCCGGGCTTTACCGGCGACCTTTACGGCACCGACCCGGTGGTGGAGTTCCACGCCTACCTCAGCCCCAGCAAAAAGTTCGACACGCTGGATGAGCTGCGCGAGTGCATCGACCACGCAGCCCAGCGCGCGCAGGAATACTTTGAGGAGTGAGCGGGAGCAATGGATAAGATAAAACAACAGAGCCGGTGGCTCTGGCTCCTTTTGTCGCCGCTTCTGGCGCTGGCTGTTCTGCTGGGGGCAGTGCAGGCGTTCGGCGTGAGAGAAGACCCACGTCAGGCGATGACACGGGGGCTTTGCGTCCGGACGAACGAGAGCTGGCAGATGGATACAGAATGCCGGGCAGAGTATGTGATCCCTGCTGATGCAGGCGAGGGCCTGATGCTGAGCATCCGGACGGTGAAAAAGAGCTTTGCCCTCGCGCTCTGCGGCCCGGATGGGGTAGAAAACTGGTTCTATGAGTATCAGCAGGAAAAAGGCCCGGTCGAGCTGCGGCTGTTCATCGCGCTGCCGGATGGCGCGGCCGGCAAGACGCTGCGTTTTGAAGCAGAAGCCCCCACGACGCTGAGCTGGATGCTCCGCAATGAGGCTGTACTGGGTACACAGGCTAGGATAACGCTCCACTATCTGCAGAGCAACCTGTATGCGCTGCTCTTCTTCCTTTTCTGCGCCTTCTGTGCGGCAGAGCTTGGCCTGCTGCTGCTCTCGATGCGCAGGATCTTCCGGCCGGAAGTCCGGTATCAGATCTGCATCATGTTCGGGCTGGTGCTGGATGCGGGCGTCTGGATCCTGACGGATTCCGAGCTGCTAACCATCTTTACCGATAAGGCAAGTTTCGTCGCCTTCTTGTCCCTGCTCAGCTTCGGCCTCATCGTCCCCCTCACGTTGGAGTTTATCCGCTGCACCCTGAAAGAGGAGTGCAGGGGGCTGCGGCTCTTGCAGCAAGTACAGATGCTCCTGCTGACGGCAGATATTCTGGGCTGGCTGCTGCGGGGCTGGGCGATGTTCTGGCTGCTGCCCCTCATGCACCTGACCATCCTTGCAAGCATCCCGCTAACTCTCCGCGACCTCTTTGCAGCGTATAAAAAGACCCGAAGCGAGGATGTGCGGGATATTCTGGTCGGCTTTGGTGCATTGGCGGTCTGTGCCGCAGCGGCACTGGTGTTCTTTTATGGAGACCATGCCGGGTGGCAGTACGCGGTGTTTTACTGCGTGGGCCTGCTCTGCTTTTTGTTGCAGCTGGGCCGCATCGTGCTCCACCGCATCCGGCAGGCCATCAACGAACAGGCCCAGCTGGAAAACTACAAGAAGCTGGCCTACGCCGACTCGCTGACCGGGCTTTTCAACTATACGGCCTTCAAATATATGAAGTCCCGCTGGCCCGAGCGCACGGACTGGACCTACATCGTTATGGACGTCAACTGGCTCAAGCAGACCAACGACCAATACGGCCACCGTGCCGGTGACGAGCTGCTCTGCTGTGCGGCCCGCTGCATCCGGGAGGCCTTTTACCGGGCCGAGGACTGCTTCCGCATCGGCGGCGACGAGTTCGCGGTCATTGCGGCTGCGATGGATGAGGACGCTGTGAAGGCAGCAGTCGAAACGCTCCGGCGGCTGTGCGCGGAGTGGGATGCGAAGGAAGAGTATCCCGTCTCCATCGCAGTGGGCTATGCCATGCAGGCAGGCCGCACCATGACGGCGGACGAGCTGTTCATGGAGGCCGATGCTGCGATGTATCAGAACAAAGCCGAGATCAAAAAGGCTGTGGGCGGTATCAGCCGCTGAATAAAACAAGAACGCACCTCACCGATGAAAGCGATCGGTGAGGTGCGTTTTTGCTTCGTCAGAAGGAGAGACCGGAAAAATAGAGGTGCTCCACCGTTTCCTTTTCGGCGGCGGAGAGGGATGTGTCTGCGGCCATGGCGGCGCGGATACTTTCCTGAGTATCCGGGTAGGAGCTGAGGGTGATGCAGACTGTTTCGCTGTCAGCATCGAAGTGGAGGGCGGCGCGGTCTTGCGGCGTCCAGGCGTCCCAGCCCGGGGAACCGCTGGTCATGAAGCCGGCAAGCGCCTGCTTCAGCCGGGCCGAAAGGGCCTGCGCACCTGCTGAAGACAAATCAGCACAGGCAGAATAGCTGCTTTCGGACGAGAAGAGCGCCAGCGGCAGGCCGTGGAAGGAGCCGAGGCCCGGGATAGCCGTCTGACTGTCGGCTCCGCCGTAGTCGATGAGGCCAAGCCAGACCGGAGCACTGCCGCCCAGCGCTTCGGCGACGGCTTCGGTGCTGCTCCAGCGGCAGAGGGCTGAGCCGTATTTTACGGCATAGGCCCGGGCCGCGCTGGAAGCGGGCCGCAGGTCGTCCCGGACAAAGCCGCTGAATTCGGTGGCGCTGCTGAGCAGCAGGAGAGGGACAGCACTCCGTGCGTCCCGGGAGAGCACCACATCGTCTGCGTAAAGGATGGCTGGTTTGCCGAGGGCCGCAATGCGGGCCGGTTCGAGGCCGCAGAGCCATTCCCGGACGTCCGCACCCGGCGTCAGCAGCCATTCGGCGGCGGAAGCCGTGTCAGCGAACCGCCCGTCTTCCACGGCCAGCGGTGCGAAATTTTCGGCCAGCTTCTGGGCGGCGGCGTCCGGGTCGGCGAGGGACAGCCCGCCGGAGATGGCGACGGCTTTTTGGAAGCGTCCGCGGAAGAGCGGGCTGCCCGCAAGGGCCGCTGCCATCCGCCCGCCGTCAGAGAAGCCGCAGAGGGTGATGTTGTCGGCGTCGCCGCCGAAGCGGTGGATATTTTCCTTCACCCAGTCCAGCGCCCGGGCGATGTCCAGCAGGGCGAAATTGCCGGCGGCGTCGGAGCCGGAAGTAAGAGCGGGCAGACAGTTCCACCCGAACAGCCCCAGCCGGTAGTTGAGGGCGACAAAGACGCAGCCCGCGTCCCGCACGAGTTCGCTGCCGGGCAGCTCAAGAGATGAGCCTATGGCGGCGCTGCCGTGCAGATAGACGAGGACGGGCCGCTTTTTGGCCTCGGCGGAAGAATAAATGTCCAGTGTCAGGCAGTCCTCGGTGCCGAGGGGGAAAGTGGTGTACTGGTAGGCCGCCGGGGCGGGGCTGGTGCAGTCCCGCACAGTGAGCCAGCGGGCGGGCTCCTGCGGCGCTGTCCAGCGGCTTTCGCCCGTGGGGGCGGCACCGTAGGGGATGCCGTACCAGCAGAGCAGGCCGTTTTCGCCCTCTCTGCCCTTCACCGGGCCGTACTGGGTCTGGCAGAGAGGAGAGACAGGGGAGAACAGGCTGTTTTCGGCTTCAGAAAAAGCCGCATCAGCCGGGAGGAGCGGGCTTGAAAGAACCGCTGCGGCGGCTGCGCTTCCTTTGAGGAAGCTGCGGCGGGAAAAGCAATGTGTCATTCGATCTACCTCTTTATTACAATAGACAGATTATAACATGATTTGACGGGAAAACAACATCCTTATTTTTGCGGATCTGTAAAAATTTTTCTTGCTTTTTACGTTGGTTTCTGTTATACTAGCCCTGTTACCGCGATACGGGGCTGGGAGTATGCCCACTCGGGAGTACCGTTTTCCCGCTGCTGTGTCGCTGGCAAATAAAAATTTTATAAAGAGGTACTGTTACTATGAACAAGCAGGAAGTTATGGCCAAAGTCGCTCTGACCGAGAAGGACACTGGCTCTCCCGAAGTCCAGGTCGCTCTGCTGACCGCTCACATCAACGAGCTGAACGAGCACCTGAAGAAGAACCCGAACGATCACCACAGCCGCCGTGGTCTGATGAAGATGGTTGGCCGCCGCCGCAATCTGCTGGCCTACCTCCAGAAGAAGGACATCGAGCGTTACCGTGCTCTGATCGCAACTCTGGGTCTGCGTAAGTAATAGAAAACAGAGGGCAGGTACCGCAAAGGGTGCCTGCCCTTTGCTCTTTTATGTTGGATTTTCCCTTGTATCCCAGGCACTGGAACAAATAGGCCGCTGCTGCGTGTTGCAGCAGTAAATCGAACGCCTGTGTGAAGCGGCACGGACGCTGGATTTATTGCTATGATGCGCGGCGGGCAGCCTTTTGGAATATCAAACGGACATAAGGAGGCAAACCAAATGGCAATCGAATTTGGTTCCCGCAAAGAAAACTTTGACAACTTCAAAGTTTACGAGACTACGCTGGCAGGCCGCCCCTTCAAGGTGGAGATGGGCAAGATGTGCGGCTTGTCCAACGCAAGCGCCCTCATCCGCTACGGCGAGACCTGCGTGATGTGCAACGTGGTCATGAGCCCCAAGCCCCGCGAGGGCGTCGATTTCTTCCCCCTGAACGTGGAGTACGAGGAAAAGCTCTACGCCGCAGGCCGCATCCCCGGCAGCTTCATGCGCCGTGAGGGCCGCCCCGGCGAGCGCGCCATCCTGACCAGCCGCGTCGTGGACCGTCCCATGCGCCCCCTGTTCCCGAAGGAGATGCGCAACGACGTCTGCATCACCATGACCGTCATGAGCCTGGACCCCGACTGCAGCCCTGAGATCGCCGGCATGATCGGCGCTTCTCTGGTCACCGCTGTGTCCGAGATCCCCTGGAACGGCCCCATCGGCGGCGTGCAGGTGGGTCTGGTGGACGGCGAGATCGTCCTGAACCCCACTCAGGAGCAGCGCAGGAAGAGCGACCTGGCCCTGACCGTCGCCGCCACCATGGACAAGATCGTCATGATCGAGGCCGGTGCCAATGAGGTCGATGAGGACACCGTGCTGAACGCCATCAAGGCCGCTCACGTGGAGATCAAGAAGATCATCACCTTCATCAACAGCATCGTGGCCGAGCGCGGCAAGCCGAAGATCGATTTCCAGGTCGTGGGCCTCGATATGGACGTGTTCCACGCCATCAAGGAGAAGTATCTCGACGACTTCAAGGCCGCCATGGATACCGACGACAAGAATGTGCGTGATGCCGCCCTGCTGCCCATCATGGACAAGATCGCCGAGGAGTACCCCGACCTGACCGAGGCCGACCTCGACCTCGTCAGCTACAAGATGCAGAAGTACGTCGTCCGCCGCTGGCTGCTGGACGAGGGCAAGCGCGTGGATGGCCGCGGCATCAACGAGATCCGCCCGCTGGCCGCAGAAGTCGGCATCCTACCCCGTGTGCATGGCTCCGGTATGTTCACCCGCGGCCAGACTCAGGTACTCACCACCTGCACCCTCGGCGGCACCAAGGACAACCAGCTCATGGATGACCTGACCGACGAGCAGACCAAGCGCTACATCCATCACTACAACTTCCCGCCGTACTCCGTCGGCGAGGCCCGCGCACCCCGCAGCCCCGGCCGCCGCGAGATCGGCCACGGCGCACTGGCTGAGCGCGCTCTCCTGCCTGTGCTGCCCTCTCTGGAAGAGTTCCCCTACACCATCCGCTGCGTGTCTGAGGTCCTCTCTTCCAACGGCTCCACCTCTCAGGCTTCCATCTGCGGCTCCACGCTGGCTCTGATGGACGCAGGCGTCCCCATCAAGGCTCCCGTCGCCGGCATCTCCTGCGGCCTCATCACCGAGGGCGACCGCTGGATGACCATGCTGGACATTCAGGGCGTCGAGGACTTCCACGGCGATATGGACTTCAAGGTCGGCGGCACCCGCAAGGGCATCACCGCCATCCAGATGGATATTAAGATCGACGGCCTGACCTACGACATCATCGCCGAGGCCTTCGAGAAGTGCCGCAAGGGCCGTCTGTACATCCTCGATGAGATCATCAAGCCCGTCATCGCAGAGCCCCGCCATGAGCTGAGCCGCTGGGCCCCCAAGATGTTCAGCATGATGATCCCCACCGATAAGATCAAGGACGTCATCGGCAAGGGCGGCAAGGTCATTCAGGACATCTGCGCCACCTGCAACTGCAAGATCGACGTGCAGGAGGACGGCCACGTCTTCGTCTCCGCTGTGGACCAGGAGGACGCAAAGCGCGCCATCTTCACCATCAGGACCATCGTGGAAGACCCCGAGATCGGTGCCATCTACAAGGGCAAGGTCACCCGTCTGATGAACTTCGGTGCCTTCGTCGAGATCGCTCCGGGCAAGGAGGGCCTCGTCCACATCTCCAAGCTGGACACCAAGCGTGTCGAGCGGGTGGAGGATGTTGTCGCTGTGGGTGATGCCATCGTCGTCAAGGTGACGGACATCGACCAGCAGGGCCGCATCAACCTGAGCCGCCGCGACGCCATCCTGGCTCTCGAAGCCAAGAAGGCACAGCAGGAGCAGGGCTGATCGATCGCTTCTGAATATGCCCCCGTGCGCACAGCGCGGGGGCATATTTTGTCTCATGGGCGAAGGAGCTTCAATTCCCTACTAAAAAAGTTTGTTTTAGGGGGTTGACAAATCCCGTCGAGGCGAGTACAATAAACGCAATATCACTAAAATGGCTGTGAAGAGAAGAGTAAGCTTTCGCATGAGCCTTACCAGAGAGCCCGGCAGGTGGAAAAGGGCAGGAAACAGGGAGCCGAAAATGGTCTCGGAGCTGCGCGGACGAAGAGCAAGAGCACTAGTCCGCGACGGGTGCGCCCGTTAAAGCGTCCGGCTGTAAGCAGGAAAATCCTGCCGCAGTTTTGAGGCAGTGTCCGCGAGGATGCTGTGAACCAAGGTGGTACCACGGAAGTTTCAGGCCTCCGTCCTTGTGCAGCGCATGGCTGGCAGGGACGGAGGCTTTTTTGATGCTTCCGTTCAAGGCGGGCGCGGACTGTGCCGCGCCGCCGCTGTACATTCTATTTATCCAATAATAGAGAGGGAAAAAACTATGATTACTCGTCGTGATTTTCTGAAAGTTACCGGTGTCGCAGCCGCTGCTGCTGCCCTGACCGCCTGCGGCGGCTCTTCTTCCACCGCAAGCTCTGCTGCTTCCAGCACTGCCGCTTCTTCTGAGGCTGCTTCCGCTGCAGCAAAGCTGGACAAGGTGAAGGTCGCTGTCCCCAACGACACCACCAACGAGGCCCGCGCTCTGACCCTGCTGGAGAAGAATGGCTTCTTCAAGCTGAAGGCTGACGCCGGCCTGACCGCCACCAAGAACGACATCGAGGAGAACCCCCTGAACGTCACCGTCGATGAGGTTGAGGCCGCTCAGGTCCCCAACGTCCTGCAGGACGAGGACTACGCTGTCATCAACTCCAACTACGCCATCTCCGCTGGTCTGGACCCCATGACCGACGCTCTGGCGATGGAGGACGGCTCTTCTGCTTACGTCAATGTTCTGGTCTGCAAGGAGGGCAACGAGAACGAGCCCAAGATCAAGGCCCTCGTCGCCGCTCTGCAGAGCCAGCAGGTCAAGGACTTCATGGATGAGAACTACAAGGGCGCTGTCGTCTCCGTCGTCGAGAACCCGACCGATGGCTATGACGCTTCCATCGACTACGATGCACTGAACGGCGAGACCGTCAGCTGCGCTGCTACGCCCGCTCCCCACTGCGAGGTTCTGGAGGTCTGCAAGGACATTCTGGCCGCTAAGGGCATCACTCTGGACATCCAGGAGTACGACGACTATGTGATCCCCAACACCATCGTCGAGGACGGCCAGTGCGACACCAACTACTTCCAGCATCAGCCGTATCTGGACAACTTCAATAAGGAGAAGGGTACCCATCTGGTGACCGTCGCCGGCATCCACGTCGAGCCCATGGGCATCTACGGCGGCAAGCAGGACAGCCTGGCACCCATCGTGGGCTGAGCTTTACCAACGAAGGAGTAAATCGTGATCGAGATCAAACACCTTTCCAAGACCTTCCAGATGAAGGACGGCGCGGTGAATGCGCTGAAGGACATCGACCTGACCATCCCCGATGGCTCCATCTACGGCATCATCGGTATGTCGGGCGCGGGCAAATCCACGCTGGTGCGCTGCATCAATCTGCTGGAGCGCCCCACCGAGGGCAGTGTCGTCATCGACGGCACCGCGATGGAGACCCTGTCTCCCGCAGCTCTGCGTGAGCGCCGCCGCGACATCACCATGATCTTCCAGCAGTTCAATCTGCTGATGCAGCGCAGCTGCCTGAAGAACATCTGCTTCCCGATGGAGCTTGCGGGCGTGAAGAAGGCCGATGCCGAAAAGCGCGCCAGGGAGCTGCTGGAAATGGTGGGCCTGCCCGATAAGGCCAACGCCTACCCGGCCCAGCTCTCCGGCGGCCAGAAGCAGCGTATCGCCATTGCCCGTGCGCTGGCCACCAACCCCAAAGTCCTGCTCTGCGATGAGGCCACCAGTGCGCTGGACCCCAACACGACCCACGCCATCCTGACCCTCATCAAGGACATCAACAAGAAGCTGGGCATCACCGTGGTGGTCATCACCCACCAGATGAGCGTCGTGGAAGAGATCTGCGACTCCGTCGCCATTCTGGACGGCGGCGTGGTCGTGGAGCAGGGTGAGGTGCGCGAGATCTTTGCAAATCCCAAGACGGCTGCGGCCAGGCGCCTCGTCGCCCCCAACGGCGGCAGCGCGGCCCGCGACCTCTCGAGCTTTGCGCCCGACGATCACGTGGTCCGTGTTACGTTCAATGGTTCGTCCGCCGCAAAGCCGCTGGTGGCGAGCCTCGCTGCGGAGAAGGGCATCCTCGTGTCTGTGCTCAGCGCCGACACCCGCGACCTGAGCGGCCAGTGCTACGGCTCCATGCTGCTCAAACTTCCCCGCGATACCGAACAGGCAAAGCAGGCTGCGGCCTATATGCGCAGCCAGAATGGTGTGACCGTTGAGGAGGTGACCGGAGAATGAGCTTTGCAGATTATGGCTTCGCCATTTGGGAGACGTTCTACGTGACCGTCCTCTCCACGGCATTTTCTCTGGTTCTGGGCCTGCCGCTGGGCGTTCTGCTGGTGGCTGGCGATAAGGACGGCGTCCTGCCCCTGCCGGGCTGGCTGATGCACATCCTGAACATCATCATCAACATTTTGCGCAGCGTGCCGTTCCTGATTTTGATGATCTGCGTCTTCCCGCTGACCCGTGCCATTGTGGGCACCACCGTCGGCACCAAGGCCACCATCGTTCCGCTGGTGGTCGCGGCCTTCCCCTTCGTGGCCCGTCTGGTGGAGACCAGTCTGCGTGAGCTGGACGAGGGCGTCGTGGAAGCTGCCCAGAGCATGGGCGCGACTCCCTTCCAGATCATCACCAAGGTCATGATCCCCGAGTGCCTGCCCGGCCTCATTTCCAGCATGACCACTGCCCTGACGACCATCCTCGGCTACTCGGCCATGTCCGGCGTCATCGGCGGCGGCGGTCTGGGCAAGATCGCTCTGTCCTACGGCTACTACCGCTACCAGACCAACATCATGATCGTCTGCGTCGTGCTGCTGGTGCTCATGGTGCAGGTGTTCCAGACCGTCGGCACCTTCTGGGCGACCAGGAGCGATAAGCGGCTGAGAAAGTAAGTTTCTGCTTCCTGCAGGGAATAAAATTTAACGAATCGATTCCCCGCAGGAGGCTCATGCTCCTGCGGGGAATTGTGCTATACAGACAAACCCAGTAAAGGAGTATGTTGCAATGAACCGTGATACCATCTGCGTGCAGGGCGGCTACACCCCCGGCAACGGCGAACCCCGCCAGATCCCCATCATCCAGTCCACTACGTTCAAGTACGCTACCAGCGAGGACATGGGCAGGCTGTTCGACCTCGAGGCCGACGGCTACTTCTACTCCCGCCTACAGAACCCCACCTGCGACATGGTGGCGAAAAAGATCTGCGAGCTGGAAGGCGGCACCGCCGCCATGCTGACGTCCAGCGGTCAGGCCGCCAACTTCTTTGCGCTGTTCAATCTCTGCGAGGCAGGCGACCACATCGTGGCGTCCAGCACCATCTACGGCGGCACCTTCAATCTCATCTCCGTCACCATGAAGAAGATGGGCATTACTGCCACCTTCGTGGACCCGCTGTGCAGCGAGGAAGAGCTGGATGCCGCCTTCCAGCCCAACACCAAGGTCGTGTTTGGCGAGACCATCGCCAACCCTGCCCTCACCGTGCTGGACATTGAAAAGTTCGCCAGGGCCGCACACGCCCACGGCGTACCGCTCATCGTGGACAACACCTTCCCCACGCCGGTCAACTGCCGCCCCTTCGAGTGGGGCGCCGACATCGTGACCCATTCCACCACCAAGTACATGGACGGCCATGGCGCTGTGCTGGGCGGTGCTATCGTGGACAGCGGCAAGTTCGACTGGATGGCCCACGCCGAGAAGTTCCCCGGCCTGTGTACCCCTGATGAGAGCTATCATGGCATCACCTACGCGGAGCGCTTCGGCAAAGAGGGTGCTTTCATCACCAAGGCCACCGCACAGCTCATGCGCGACTTCGGCTCGATGCAGTCCCCCATGAACGCCTATATGCTGAACCTCGGCCTTGAGAGCCTCCACGTCCGGATGCAGCGCCACTGCGCCAACGGCATGGCCGTCGCAAAGTTCCTTGAGGCTCACCCGAAAGTGGCTTACGTCAACTACTGCGGCCTCGAGTCCAGCCCCTACCATGCACTGGCGGAGAAGTATCTGCCGAACGGCAGCTGCGGCGTCGTCTCCTTTGGTCTGGCCGGCGGCCGCGAAGCCGCCAGCACCTTTATGAAGGAGCTGAAGCTTGCCGCCATTGAGACCCACGTTGCCGATGCCCGCACCTGCTGCCTGAACCCGGCTTCCAGCACCCATCGCCAGATGAACGACGAGCAGCTGGCCGCTGCCGGTGTGCCTGCTGAGCTGGTGCGGATGAGCTGCGGCCTCGAGAGCAGCGAAGACCTCATCGCCGATATTGCACAGGCGCTGGATAAGATCTAAGAAACACGGTCAGCGCCATCTGCCGGTTTCGGCCCCTTCCCGTGAAAAAAGCGTCTCCGGATGCAGATAAAAACTTCCCGCTAAAACCGTCAAAAGGAGCAACGATGCTATGCCGCTGATCATCCCCAAGACTCTTCCCGCCTACGATGCCCTCTACGAGGAAAACGTCTTCGTCATGCACCGGGAACGGGCGCTCTCCCAGCACATCCGTCCGCTGGAGATCCTCATCCTGAACCTCATGCCGACCAAGATCGCCACCGAGACCCAGATCGCCCGCCTGCTGGCCAATACGCCCATTCAGGTCCACATGACCCTGCTGCAGACGGCCAGCCATGCGGCGACCCATGTCTCTGCAGCCCACCTCGAGGCGTTTTATAAGACCTTCGACGAGGTGAAGAACAACCGCTACGACGGCATGATCATCACCGGTGCGCCTGTGGAGAAAATAGACTTTGAACAGGTGGACTACTGGCAGGAGCTGTGCGAGATCATGGACTTCAGTGAGACGAACGTCTACTCCACCCTTCATGTCTGCTGGGGCGCACAGGCGGGACTTTATTACCACTATGGCATCCGCAAGCAGCTTCTCGACCAGAAGATGTTCGGCGTCTTCGAGCATAAAGTCACCCGTCCCTCGAACCCGCTGGTGCGCGGCTTCGATGAGGTGTTCTACGCCCCTCACAGCCGCCACACCGGCATCAGCCGGGAGGACGTGCTGAACTGCAAGGCCCTGCGCATCCTCGCCGAGAGCGACGAGGCCGGCCCCTTCCTGATGAGCACCGAGAATGGACGGCAGATCTTCGTCACCGGCCACCCGGAGTACGACAAGTACACGCTGGACGCCGAGTACAAGCGGGATGTCGGCAAGGGCCTGCCCATCGCGGCGCCGAAGAACTATTACCCCAACGACGACCCCGAGCAGCCGCCTCTCTTCCGCTGGCGTGCTCACGCACACCTGCTGTATGAGAACTGGCTAAACTACTACGTCTACCAGAATACGCCCTACGACCTGGGCGCTATCAGCAGGGTGGAGCACGAGGAAGAATAAAATCAGCCCTCTCCGTCTGGTGGGGAGGGGGCATTTTTGCAAGGAGGATACTTATGGGAATCGAAGCAAAATGGAAGAGCCGGGGCATCCGGGTGGGCAAACTGCCCTGCGGGCCGCTGGACAAGATAAGCGATGTGCCGGGCGTGACGGTGGGCCACTGCACACTGGCGGAGGGCGATGTCCAGACCGGCGTGACCGCGCTGCTGCCCCATCAGGGCGATATTTTCCACGATAAAGTGATGGCGGCCAGCCATGTCATCAACGGCTTCGGCAAGACCACCGGCCTTGTCCAGATCGACGAGCTGGGGACGCTGGAAACGCCCATCCTCTTCACCAATACCCTCAGCGTAGGTACTGTGGAGACAGCGCTGGTGAAGTATATGCTGGATAAGAACCCCGACATCTGCGAGACCACCGGCAGCGTCAACCCGGTGGTCTGCGAGTGCAATGACAGCGGCCTCAACGACATCCGGGGCCTCCACGTCACAGAAGAAAACGTGAGGGCCGCGCTGGCCGACTGCCGCGCCGATTTCGCTGAGGGCGCTGTGGGCGCGGGCCGGGGAATGCGCTGCCACGGCCTGAAGGGCGGCATCGGCTCGGGCCTCCCGTGTGGTGGAGCTGGACGGGAAACAGTACACCATCGGTGCGCTGGTGCTCTCCAACCACGCCGTCTTCGATGACCTCGTAGTGGCAGGCACCCCCATCCAGAGCCTGCTGGACGCCCACATCCCGCCCCACGAGGACAAGGGCTCCATCATCACGGTGCTGGCGACGGACATCCCCTTGAGTGAGCGCCAGCTGCGGCGGCTCTGCCACCGGGCGCTGGTGGGCCTGTCCCGCACCGGCTCTTTCTGCGGAAACGGCTCCGGCGAGATCGTCATTGCCTTCACCACCGCCAACCGGGTGCCGCACTACTCCGAAAAGGCCATCCTGCCGATGGGCATGGTCCACGACGACGCCATCAATCCGCTGTTCCGGGCGGTGGCCGAGTGCGTGGAGGAAAGTGTGCTGAGCAGTCTGCTCCATGCCGAGACGGTCACAGGCTATCATGGCCGGACGGTCAGATGTCTGAGTGATCTGCTCGACGAGAAATAAAAAAATGGGAAGCGCTTTTGCGCTTCCCATTTTTCATAGTATTATCTGCGGGGCTTCCGCGTCGGCTTTTTCTTCCGCACGCTGTAGCCGAAGGTCCCCAGCTTTTTGCCCAGAGCCAGATATTCGCCGTGGCTGTAGACGATGAGCCTGGCCTTGTCGAGGCAGAGCTTACCGTTCTCGTCCAGCAGGCTCTCGTCCACGTCGCAGGCGACCACTTCGGCGAGGAAGAGGTCGTGGCTGCCCAGCGGGATGACCTGCGTGACCCTGCACTCGAGGTTGACGGGGCTTTCTTCGAGGATGGGGCAGTCCGTCAGCACCGAGCCGGGGGCAGAATGGAGTTTGCAGGCCGCGAATTTATCGAAGTCCCGGCCGCTCCTGACGCCGCACCAGTCCACCGACTTCACCAGTGCCTCGGTGGGCAGGTTGATGGCAAACTGGCCGCTCTCCCTGATGAGGTGGTGGCTGTATCGCTCGGGGCGGACGCTGATGGATACCATGCTGGGCTGGGTGCAGATGGTGCCGGTCCAGCCGATGGTGATGAGGTTGGGCTTATCCAGCCCGCCGCAGGAGACCAGCACCGGCGGCTCCGGGTTCAGGAGGGTGCTGCCTTTCCAGCTCTGTTTGCTCATCCGTGATACTTCCTTTCGTAGGGAGCCCATGTGCGCTCGCTGATGATGTAGCGGGGGCGGGCCTTGGTCTCCATATAGATCTTGCCGACGTATTCGCCGATGACGCCCAGACACACCAGCTGGACGCCGCCCATGAAGCAGACGATGCAGATGGTGGAGGCCCAGCCCGCCACGGCGCTGCCCAGCACAGCCTGCACGATGGCCCAGATGACGCCGATGAAGCTGATGAGGCTGACCGCGATGCCTGCGCCGGTGATGAGGCGGATGGGCTTGTTCGACAGGCTGGTGATGCCGTCGAAGGCGAGGGCCAGCATCTTGCTGAGGGGATAGTGGCTCTCGCCGGCCAGACGCTCGTGGCGCTCGTAGTAGACGGTGTCGCTGGGGTAGCCCACCAGCGGCACCATGCCCCGCAGGAAGATGTTCACCTCACGGTAGTCGGCGAAGCTCTCCAGCACCCGGGTGCTGATGAGCCGGTAGTCGGCGTGGTTGAATACGATGTCCGCGCCCAGTGCGTTCATCACATGGTAGAAGCCCTCGGCGGTGAACCGCTTGAAGAAGGTGTCGGTGTCCCGGCGGCTGCGCACGCCGTAGACGACCTCGGCGCCGTCCAGATACTTTTTGACCATCTCATCCATGGCGTTGATGTCGTCCTGACCGTCGCAGTCGATGGAGATGGTGATGTCGCAGCTGCCGCTGTGGAGCGCCTCCATCAGCCCGGCCAGCACGGCGTTCTGGTGGCCGCGGTTCCGGCTCTGGGAGATGCCGATGAAGTGCTCATCCTCAGAGGCGAACTTCTGGATGAGGGACCAGGTGGCGTCGCGGGAGCCGTCGTTGACGAAGAGCACCCGGCTCTTCTCGCTGATAAGGCCCGCTGCGGCGAGGTCGTTTATCTTTTTCAGGAACATGGGGGCCGTGATGGGCAGCACCTGTTCTTCGTTGTAGCAGGGAATGACGATCCATAAAATCGGTTTGGACATGATGAAGTTCTCCTTCTATATAAGGCTCTCCCAAAGGGAGAGGCTGTTACAGCACCATGCGCCGCAGCGCGTCCGGTTCCAGCAGCTTGAAGCTGCTCTTATAGGTCTCGAGCAGGCCGTCCCGCTGCATCAGGCTCAGCTCCCGGGAGAGGGCGCTGCGGTCGCAGTTGAGGTAGTCGGCCAGCCGGATGCGGGAGTAGGGGACGGTGAAGGTGAGGCTGTGATGCACCTCGGCCTCACTGAGCAGGTAGGCGCACACCTTGGCCCGCAGGCTCTTGAGCAGCAGCAGGTCTACCCGGCGGGAGAGCAGGAGGTATTTGTCACTGATGGTGCGCACAAGGTTCTGCAGCACCCGCTGGCGGGCCGGGTCGGCCCCGGGCAGCAGAAGCTTCTCGTAAGGCACCAGCAGCACCTCGCAGGGGGCCGAGGCCACCACCGTCACCGGGCTGGAAAGGCTCGAGCCGCCCAGCACATCGCCGAACACACCGCCCGGCCCCATCTGGCTGATGGGCAGACGCGCCCCGCTGGCGGCGGAATGATAGGCCTCGATGGCACCGCAGAGCACCACGCCCACCCGGCGGTTCGGCTGTCCGGCCAGCACGAGGGTCTCGCCCCGGCTGTAGGTGCGCAATACGGCCCCCACTTCGCCCAGCAGGACCCGGAGCGCTTCGGCTTCCAGCCCGGCGAACAGAGAGGTGGATTGTAACAGCGGAAGATAATTTTCCATACCCATTCCGTGAGGTTTTCCCCGGGCCCTCACCGCCCTTCTGCGATTCCGTTGCGTGTGCAACGGTATTTTTTCTCTTATTATAGTAAACTTGAGGGCGTAAAGCAAATGGTTTTGCAAATTTTTTGCGGGAAAATTTCTCCCAATGAAAGTGAGGAGCTGAATCCTATGAAAAAACTGACATCTCTGCTGCTGTCGCTGGTGCTGATGGTCAGTGTGCTGGCCTGCGGCGCATCGGCCAAAACGAGCACCAAAGTGCGCATCGCCGGCCTGAAAGGCCCCCACCACCATGGGCCTCGTCAACCTGCTGAGCATGGAGAAGGACGGCACTGCTTCCCTCGACTATGACCTGCAGCTCTACGGCGCTGCCGATGAGATCGTGCCGAAGCTCATCAAGGGCGAACTCGACATGGCCGCTATCCCGGCCAACCTCGCCGCGACCCTCTACCAGAAGACGAACGGCGGCATCCAGGTCATGGCCGTCAACACGCTGGGCGTCCTCTACGTCGTGGAGAAGGGCAATACCGTCCACAGCTTCGCCGACCTCAGGGGCCGCACCATCCTTTCCACCGGCAAAGGCACGACGCCCGAGTACGTCCTGCGCTATCTGCTCAAGAAGAACGGCCTCGACCCCGACAAGGACGTGAAGATCGAATACTACAGCGAGGCTTCCGAGGTCACGGCCCAGATGGCCGCTGCCAGGAAGGACGCCATCGCCGTCCTGCCTCAGCCCTATGTCACCGCTGCCCAGATGAAGGACAGCGGCCTCCGCGTCGTCCTCGACCTGACCAGGGAGTGGAACAGGGTCTGTGACACCCAGCTCATCACCGGCGTCACCGTGGTGCGCACCGAGTACGCAAAGCAGAACCCCGACGTCATCGCAGCTTTCCTGACCGACTACCAGAAGAGCGTCAAGGCGGCCAACGAGGACATCGACGGCACCGCCGCTCTCTGTGAGGAAGTCGGTGTGGTGGCCAAGGCTGCTATCGCCAAGAAGGCCCTGCCCAAGTGCAACATCGTCTACCGCAACGGTCAGGAGATGAAGAAAGACATCTCTGCCTACCTGCAGGTGCTCTACGATGCCTCTCCCGCCGCCGTGGGCGGCAAGCTGCCGGACGATAACTTCTACTACACCGAGCCGTCCGTCCTGCGCAAGGTCATGGCGGCGATCCGCAACTCTGCAAAGTAAGCTTTGAAACAGAAAAACTGCCGCACAGCCGTGCGGCAGTTTTTCTTACATCAGAAGGCCCGCGCCGATGCCGATGAGGGCCGGCAGCAGCCAGCCAAAGCCGAGGCTGCTCAGGGGCAGAGCGTTCATCAAGGTGGAGAGGGGGCCGAAGGGCAGGGCGGCAGGGATGCTCTGGATGGCCGTGAAGAGGATGCCCAGCCGCCAGACCGATGTCCGCTGGAACCGTCCGGGCAGGAACTCCACCACGATGAGGATGATGGCGATGGGGTAGATGGCGTTCAGCACCGGGACGGAAAGGCTCAGGATGCCCGCAAGGCCGATGTTCGCCAGCAGCATGCTCATCAGCGCGAAGAAGGCCGCAATGGCGGGGTAGGGCAGCCGGGGCAGAAGCTCGTGGAAGTATTCGCCTACGCTGGCGATGAGGCCGACACAGGTGTTGAAGCAGGCGATGACGAAGATGGCGGCCAGAAGCACCTGTCCCACCCGGCCAAACAGGCCGTCGGCCAGTGCCGTCAGGACGGCGGCACCGGTGTCGCTGCCGGGGAAGGCAGCCCCCGAGATGCCGCCGATGTGGGTCAGCATGGCGTAGACCACCAGCAGCATCCCGCCTGCGATGAGCCCGGCCCGGATGGTGCCGCGCCGGACGGCGGACTCCTCCGTGATGCCCACCGCCTGAAGGTTCAGCGCGATGACCGCGCCGAAGTTGAGCGCTGCCAGCGCGTCCATGGTCTGATAGCCGTCCAGCACGCCCTGTGCGGCGGGGAGGGCGGCGTAAGCCTCGGCAGGCGTGCCGTAGCCGGGCGCGGCCGGGCGGAGGATGCAGCCCGCGAACAGCACCACGATGAGCACCAGCAGGGCAGGGCAGAGGATGCGGCCCAGCCGCTGGGTCAGCTTTTCGGGCCTGAGGGCCACGAAGTACGCCGCAGCAAAGAACACGAGGGAGTAGATGAACTGTCCCGGTGTGCTCCGCCCCACCAGCGGCGTCAGCATCTCAAACGAGGTGCTGGCCGTGCGGGGGATCGCGAGACAGGGACCGATGGACAGATAGACCAGCACAGCGAACACCTGTGCGAAGCGGGGATGGACCCGCCCGGCCAGCGCAGGCAGACCGCCCGCCCGGGCCACCGCTGCCACGCCCGCGATGGGCAGGCCGATGGCGCTGACGGCAAAGCCCACAAAAGCGGGCCAGAGCGCCGTCCCGGCCTGTGCGCCGAGGAAGGGCGGGAAGATGAGGTTGCCTGCCCCGAAGAACATCGAGAACAGGGTGAACCCCACCAGAAGGAGCTTTTTGCCCCGGAGGGCCTGAGCGGAATCGTGCATGGTCATCTCTCCCAGCTGTGCGCGGAGGCACGTAGAATCAGGATTGCTTTATTCCAGTGTAGTGTTTTATGACCCTCATGTCAAGAGAAGAAAAGATGAAGGATTGTATTCTCATACATGATGTGATATTCTGAAAGCGAGAAAACGAACAGGAGCAAAGAAATACATGGATAAAACAAAAAACGCCGCATTCAAATCTTGGCGGCGTCGGTGTTCTGGCTGGGCGTCTGGCAGGCGGCGGCTGCGGCCATCGGGCAGGAAGTCTTTCTTGTCTCGCCGGTGCAGGCCATCGGTACGCTGGTGGAGCTGCTGCCGCAGGCCGAGTTCTGGCAGCGCATCGGTTTCAGCGCCGGGCGCATCCTGCTGGGCTTCGGGCTGGGCGTTCTGTCCAGCGCGGTGCTGGCGGTGGCCGCCGAAAAGTGGGAGTGGGTGGACGCCCTTCTCGCCCCCGTGATGCAGCTGGTCAAGGCTACTCCGGTGGCGAGCTTCATCATTCTGGCGCTGGTGTGGGTCAGCGGCTCGTCGCTGTCCGTCCTGATCAGCTTTCTGATGGTGCTGCCCGTCCTCTACAGCGCAGTGCGCACCGGCATCGGGAGTGCGGACCGCCAGCTTCTCGAAATGGCGCAGGTGTTCCGTCTGCCTCTGGGGCGGCGTCTGCGGGCGGTCTGGCTCCCGGCGGTGCTGCCCGCGTTCCGGCAGGGATGCAGCGTGGCGCTGGGCATCTGCTGGAAGAGCGGCGTGGCAGCAGAGGTCATCGGCCTGCCGGACGGCAGCATCGGCGACGCCCTTTACCGGGCAAAAATTACCCTTTCCACCGGGGAGCTGTTTGCCTGGACCTTCGTCATCATCCTGCTGAGCGCCGTATTCGAAAAGCTGTTCCTCGCGCTGCTGGATAAAGCGGTAGCGGCAGTTCTGGGCGAAGAGGGGGCTGAAAAATGAGTGAAACCAACAACAAACTGGAAATAAAGAGCCTGTCTAAACGATTCGGAGAGAAAATTCTCTTCGAAAACCTTTCGCTTACCGTGGACGGCCCGGCGGTGCTCTGGGCACCAAGCGGCTGGGGCAAGACGACCCTGCTCCGTATCCTGATGGGGCTGGAAGCGCCCACCTCCGGCAGCGTGGAGGGCGTGGGGCGTGTGGGCGCGGTCTTTCAGGAAGACAGGCTCTGCCCCCAGCTAACCGCCGAAGAGAATGTGGCGCTGGTGCTGACCGCAGAACAGTACAAGGTCAAAACACAATACAAAGAGCAGATACGAGATGACCTTATACAATTAGGACTGGATGGCGAGGCCCTGGCCCTGCCCGCCCGGAAGCTCTCCGGCGGACAGAAGCGCCGCACCGCCTTGCTGCGCGCTCTCTGGGCCGAGAGCGACACCCTTCTGTTAGATGAGCCCTTCACCGGCATGGACCCCGCCGTCATGAAAAAAGCCGCAGCCATGCTCAAGGCACGCTGCGGCACAAAGCCCACCCTGCTGGCGACCCATGATAAAGAAGCCATCCGGGAGCTGGGGTGGAACGTGATCGAACTGGGCTGAAACGAAAGGAGCCTGACCATGGAGAAAAAGACGAGCTGCCTGCTCTGCATTCTTACCGCGCTGCTTCTCGCTGTGCTCTATCTCTGGGCCGCCCTCCGCCCGGGCGTCTGGCTGCGGGATGCCTTTTTGTACCGGCAGGCCGACGGCAGCTTTTCGGGCAGGGATGCCTATGCCGCCTACACCATGCAGATCGCCCAGACAGGAAACGGTGCGGAGGTGGATTTCACGTTGGACGGAGAGACGCGGCACTATCGGCTCGAATCGAAAGCCGAGGGCATGAGCGACCCGGGCGTAAAAAATCGAGCAGGACGGAGTGGTCGTTTTTACCGGGACCGCGCTGGGCGACCCCGGCGACGCCATCCTGTGGCGGGAAGACGATGGGGGCCTTGCCGACGAGGTGAACGTCATCGTCAACGGCGAATACCGGAGATCCGACCTCTGGCCCAGCTGTAGCTGGCTCTATCATGTGGCCGTCGGCGGGCGGCGGGAGACCCGGGGCAGCGTGGCGTTCCTGCTGCCGATCGGGGCGCTGGTGGTGCTCCTTGTGCTGGATGTCCGGTTCCCGCTGCTGTTCTGGAACCTCCGTCACGGGCTGGAGGTGTACGGCGGTGAGCCAACCGACTGGTATTACGCGATGCAGAGGGTGAGCCGCATTACCGGCATCATCGGTGTTTTTGTGCTGGCGGCGATGAGCTTTGCTGTTCACTGAGGCTCACAGCAGCTCGGCAAGGATGCTGTTCTGTACGATGAGCCCGGCGGGCGTGAGGGCGAGGGTGTGGCCGTCAAAGCTGGCGTAGCCGCTCTTCACGCAGTTTTTCACAAAGGCCAGCTGCGCGGTGGAGAACTCCCTGCCATAGCGTTTTTTGTATTCGTCGAGGCTCAGACCTTTGCGCAGACGCAGCTGCAGGATGAGATAATCCTCCGCACCGCAGCCGCCGTCCATGACGGGCGCGGCCTCGTCCCGCAGAAAGGCTTCGGTGTCGGCGGGGTAGTAGAACCGTTTGCCGCCCATGCAGGAGTGGGCGGCGGGGCCGATGCCCAGATAGTCGCCGCAGTCCCAGTAGATGAGATTATGTTTTCCCTCATAGCCCGGGCGGGCGAAGTTGGAGATCTCATATTGCCGGTAGCCATGATGTTCCAGCTGCTCGACGGCGTAGAGGTAGAAGTCTGCCGCCTCGTCGGAGGTGGGCAGACCCTCGGGGGGCGTCCGGCCAAAGGCGGAGTCGGGCTCGATCTTCAAGAGGTAGGCGGAAATGTGGGCCGCGCCGCCATCCTCGATCAGCTCCAGCGTCTCGTCGAACTCGGCCTGCGTATAATGGGGCAGGGCCAGCATGATGTCGCCGCTGAGGTTCTCGAACCCGGCACGGCGTGCGGCGGCGAAAGCGGCCCGCGCCTGCTTTGCCGTGTGGGGGCGGCCCAGCGTCTTGAGCTGGCTGTCCCGGGCCGACTGGACGCCGAAGGAGATGCGGTTGACGCCCGCCTCCCGGAATGCCCGGAGAGAGTCTTCGGTCACGGTCTCAGGGTTGGCTTCCAGCGTGATCTCGGCCCCGGGCAGGGGCTGTGCGGCGGCGATGAGCCGGGCGGCGTCTGCCGGGTCCAGCAGACTGGGCGTTCCGCCGCCGAAATAAAGGGTGTCCGGCCGCAGGGGCGCGTCCGGCGCAAACCGGGAGAGTTCCCGCAAAAGGGCGTCCACATAGGCCCGGGGGACGCCGCGCTGGCCGGGGGCTGAGTAGAAATCACAGTACCGGCATTTGGAAAAACAGTAAGGAATATGCAGATAAAGTCCGAGGGACATCAAATATCACAGCCTTTTTCATGAATCGTTCATTTCTATGCAGTATACTATATTTCGTAGACCGGGGCAAGGCCGAGGTCGATGCCCTGATTTTGAATGGAGGATTCCTTATGGATTACAACAACTATGACCGCGGCTATGCGGAGCCTTCGATGAGCGCATCGGACTATATGACCCGCACCTACCGCTGGATGGCCGGCGGCCTGCTCGTCACCTTCGCAATGGCCTATATCACGGCGACCACGTCCCTTATCTATCTGGTCAATTCGCTTTACTTCCTGCTTACCATCGGTGAGCTGGCACTGGTGTTCATGCTCAGCGCCCGGGTGCAGAAGATGTCCATCGACGGTGCAAGAGCCGCGTTCTTCGGATACGCCATCCTGAACGGCATGGTCCTGAGCTACTACTTCCTGATGTTCTCGGTAGGTACGCTGGTCATGGCCTTCCTCGCCACGGCGGTCTACTTCGGCCTCATGGCCGTGTACGGTACCACCACCCATAAAGACCTCACCGGCTGGGGCCCCCGCCTCATGATGGCTCTGGTGGCCATGATCGTCACCAGCCTCGTGGGTGCGCTCTTCGGCTTTGGCTTCGGTGCCTCGGTGCTCTACTGCGGCATCGGCCTGGTGGTGTTCATGCTGCTCACCGCCTACGATACCCAGAAGCTCCGCCAGATCTACGCCTACTACGCAGGCGACGCGGAGCTGGCCGAAAAGGCTTCCATCTACGGCGCACTGACCCTGTATCTGGATTTCATCAACATCTTCCTGTATGTCGTCCGCCTGCTGGGCATGAACAGCCGCAGCCGCAACAACTGATGAACATGACCTGCTTTTTCTGCAAGGGCGAAATGAAGCCTGATACTACCATTCATACCGTACAGCTCAAAAACTGTGTCGTTGTCATCAAAAATGTCCCCTGTATGAAGTGTGAGCAGTGCGGAGAAGTTGTTCTGTCAGCGGATACAATAGAAAAGATAGAGCATATTTTGCAGACTGTGGAAAAGGCGGTGGCGGAAATCACGGTGGTGAATTTCCCGGACTGCGCTGCATAAAAAGAACAATGCAACAGGTAAGGCCCCGGTCATCCGGGGCCTTTTTGTATCCTTTCGAATAAAGGATGAATAAACCCCGCTCTGACGCTCCAAACTACCACCAAAGAAACGATTCCGTACACAAAATGGATTGGAGTAACGAACGATGGAGCAATTCAGAAAGTTTTTGCGGGACAAAGCCTTTGCGCTGGTGCTCACCGCCTGCCTGCTGGCGGCGGCAGCGGCCGGTGTGTGGGCTGTGCGCACGGTGCGCAATGAGCTGAAGCAAGATCTGGACGCGGTGCGCAGCCCGTCCAGCACCGCCCCCGGCATCGACGAGGGCATCAACACATCGCCCGGCGTCGCCGGAGAGGAGGAAGCCGAATGGCAGCAGCAGAACGCACCCGCAGCAAACAGTGTGGCCAATGTGCCAAAAGCCGACAGCTCGTCCGGTGGGGCTGCGTCCTCTTCTGGTGCGCAGTCTGGGTCTGGTTCGGTGCGCGAACCCTCCGCGCTGCAAACCGAGTCCTTGCCTGCCAGCAGTTCGGATGCGCCTGCCTCCACGCAGCCTGTCTCGGGGCGCGTCTTAAACAGCTACAGCGGCGATGAGCTGGTCTACAGCAAGACGCTGGGCGACTGGCGCACCCACAACGGTGTGGACTACGCCGCCGACAGGGGCGCGGAAGTGACCGCCCCGGCGGCAGGCAAGGTGGTGGAGATCGGCACGGACGACAAGTGGGGGCCTGTGGTCGCCATCGAAGACGCCTCCGGCAGGGTCTGGCGGGTCTGCGGCACGACGGACGCCAAGGTGAAAAAGGGCGACACCGTCTCGGCCGGGCAGGCCATCGGCAAGGTGGGCAGCGTGAGCTGCGAGTGCGCCGAGGAGAGCCACATCCACTTGGAGGTCATGGAGGGCGAAAAGTATCTCGACCCCATCAAGGCCATGAAATAAGCAAAATTTTCCGGGCAGGTGCAGCAGAACGCTGTACCTGCTTTTTTCACATTGCTTTTGGCGGTCGATTCTGGTATGATAAACTGGAATAAGTGTGAAGACAGAAGAAAAAGCGGAGGAAACGAAACATGAAGGTCTTAGTGGTAGGCGGCGGTGCTGCCGGCCTGATGGCGGCGGGCGCGGCCCTGCGGCAGGGGCATGAGGTGACGGTGCTGGAACATATGGAAAAGCCGGCTCAGAAAATTCTCGTCACCGGAAAGGGCCGCTGCAATGTGACCAACGACTGCACCGCAGAGGAATTTCTGCACCATGTGCGGACGAACCCCCGCTTTCTGTTCTCGTCGCTGGGGGCTTTCCCGCCGGCCAAGACGATGGAGCTGTTCGAGTCTCTCGGTGTGGAGCTGAAGGTGGAGCGCGGACGCCGGGTGTTCCCGGTGTCAGACAAGGCCGAAGAGATCCGGCAGGCTCTTCTGCGGTACGCAGACGGAGCGGACATCGTCCACGACGGGGCAAAAAAGCTGCTGCTGGAGCCGCTGGCCCAGCCGGAAGAAGCGCCTGCTGCGCCGGAAGATCCGCGCCGCCCGAAAAAGAAAAAGCCCGGCCCGGCCTATCGCTGCGTGGGTGTGCGGGGAACTTCGGGCCGGGAGTACAAGGCGGACGCCGTGCTGGTGGCAACGGGCGGCCTGAGTTACCCCACCACCGGCTCCACCGGCGACGGCTACAAGCTGGCCCGGCAGGCAGGCCACACCCTCGTGGAGCCTGTCCCCAGCCTTGTCAGCCTCGTGAGCCATGACGCCGACTGCAAAAAGATGATGGGCCTCGCCCTCAAGAACGTGACCCTCACCCTCCACGAGGACGGCAAAGCCATCTTCGAGGAGCAGGGCGAGATGCTGTTCACCCACTTCGGCATCAGCGGGCCGCTGACCCTCAGTGCGTCGAGCCATCTGGGCGACATGAAAAAGCACAAGTACGAAGCTTTTATTGATTTGAAGCCTGCCCTCAGCGAGGAACAGCTTTATGACCGCATCACCCGGGACTTTGCCCTTCTGGCGAACCACGCGGCGCAGGGCGCACTGGTGAAGCTGCTGCCGTCCAGTATGCAGCCGGTCATGGTGGCCCGCTGGGGCATCGACCCGGCCACCAGGGCAAACCAGATCACCCGGGAGCAGAAGCGGGAGCTGGTACAGCTGATGAAGCACTGGCGGGTGTCCATCGACGCCCGGGGCGATTTGGCCCACGCAGTCATCACGTCGGGCGGCGTGTCGGTGCGGGAGGTGGACCCCAAGACCATGCAGAGCAAAAAGGCCCTCGGCCTCTACTTTGCAGGCGAGGTGCTGGATGTGGACGCCTATACCGGCGGCTATAACCTGCAGCTCGCATTCTGCACGGCACAGAGTTTTGCGAATAACCTGTAATATCTGAACACTGGTGGGCCGGGCTATGCTAAGTAAAATGAAAGAAGGAGCTTTTATAATGGTATCTGTTGCGATCGACGGGCCTGCGGGCGCAGGCAAATCTACGCTGGCGCGGCGTCTGGCTGCGGACTTCGGCTACATTTATGTAGACACCGGTGCGATGTTCCGCACCATCGGCCTTTATGCCCTCCGCGCGGGCAAGGACCCGAAGGACAACGAGGCGGTCAATGCCCTGCTGCCCAATATCACCCTCGAGTTTGCTTTTATCGAGGGTGAACAGCATATCTATCTGAATGGCGAGGACGTCAGCACGGCCATCCGCACCGAAGAGGTGGGGATGGCGGCTTCTGCCGTGGGTGCAAATCCGGCGGTGCGCGCCTTCCTGCTGGAGATGCAGCGGGACATGGCCAGGACGCAGAACATCCTGATGGATGGCCGCGACATCGGCACCGTGGTGCTGCCCAATGCGACTGTGAAGATCTTCCTCACCGCCAGCCCGGAGGCCCGCGCCACCCGCCGCTGGAAGGAGTACCAGCAGAAGGGCATCGACACCCCCTACGAAGATGTGCTGGCCGACGTCAAGCAGCGCGACTATCAGGACACTCACCGCGCCGCAGCTCCTCTCAAGCAGGCAGACGACGCCGTGCTGCTGGACACTTCGGAGCTGAACTTCGAGCAGAGCTTTGAGGCCATGAAGAAAATTATCACGGAGAAGGTCGGATGATACTATATTATATTCTGGTCCCGCTGGCATGGCTGGTGTTCCACATCGGCTTCCGCGTCCGGTGTGAGGGCCGAGAGAACCTGAAAAAAATCGGCACGAAGGGCTGCATCATTGCCCCCAACCACATCTCCGCCATCGACCCGGTGTTCGTCGTCATCACCCGGTTCTGGGGTCAGCGGATGACCGTGTTTGCCAAGAAAGAGCTGTTCGAGATAAACGCATTCCTGTCGTGGTTCTTCCGGTGCGCCGGTGCAGTCTGTGTCCGCGGCACGAAAGAAGAGGTCAGCGTCATCGACGACACCGTGAAAAAGTGTCAGGAGGGCGGTACGCTGCTGCTCTTCCCGGAGGGGACGCGGGAGAAGGAGGGCAAGTTCCTTCCCCTCAAGAGCGGCCTCTTCGTCATCGCGGCGGCAGCAAATGTGGACGTCGTGCCTTGCCGCATCTACTACGACACCCCCGATGGTAAGATGAAGCTGTTCTGCAAGGTGCGTGTCATCTTCGGCGAGCCCATGCCCGCTGCACAGTTTGCAATGGAAGGCCGCCGCGACATAAAGAAGCTGCGGGAGAATAAGCAGGCCGTTCTGGATGCGTGGAGTGGATTGTAAGGCGGCTTGCCCTCTCCGTCATCGCGCAGCGATGACGGAGAGGTTGAATTTAGGAGAGTACAATGGAAATCAGACTTGCAAAGACTGCGGGTTTCTGCTTCGGCGTGGACCGCGCGGTCAAGCTGACCTACGGTCTGCTGGATGAGGGCCGCAAGGTGGCCACCCTCGGCCCCCTCATCCACAACCCCCAGACCGTGGAAAACCTCGAGCGCCGGGGCGCACTGGCAGCAGACACCCCCGCGGATGTCCCTGCAGGCTACGAGGTGGTCATCCGCAGCCACGGCGTCCCACGCAGCATTTACGATGAGCTGGACGCCCGGGGCTGTACCTATCACGACGCCACCTGCCCTTTCGTGAAGAAGATACAGAAAGTCGCTTCCGAGGCCGAAGCCGCCGGTGCGACACTCGTGGTGGCCGGTGACGTGTCCCATCCGGAGGTGCAGGGCATCGTCGGACATACCCGGGGAGAGGTATTCATTTTCAGCGATCTGGCCCAGTTGAAGGCGTGGAAAGGGCCTTCTGACCCCCAAAAGCCCATTTTTGCAGTTGCACAGACCACATTTCAGGTAACAAAATGGCAAGAAAGTTCGGAGTTTCTCAAAAAAGCCTATACAAACGCCCGAATTTTTGATACAATATGTAATGCGACGTGGGCGAGGCAACAGGAAGCGGAAGACCTCAGCCAACAATGCGACATCATTGTTGTCATTGGCGGTCATCATTCTTCCAATACCCAAAAGCTGGTACAGGTCGCCGCAAGGCATACGCGAGCCGTAACGGTCGAGACAGCGAGCGAACTTCGGCCGGAATGGTTTGCAGATGTAAAGACGGCGGGCGTCACAGCCGGGGCTTCAACGCCATCGTCTATTATTGAGGAGGTACTTAACAGTATGAGCGCAGAAATCAATGACAGCATGAGCTTTGAGGAGATGCTGAACGCATCCGAGGAAAAGCGTGTTCATGCAGGCAGTATTGTGAAAGGAATCGTGACCAGCATCTCTGCCAACGAGATCCAGGTGGATATCGGAGCTAAGCAGACCGGCTTTGTCAAGCTGAGCGAGCTGACCGATGATTCCTCCGCCAAGGTCGAGGACCTGGTGAAAGTTGGCGATGAGCTGGACCTCATCGTCGAGAAGGTTATGGATCAGGATGGCGTCATCCAGCTCTCCCGCAAGAAGCTCGCATCTCGCAAGGGCATGGAAGAGATCGCCAAGGCAGCTGAGTCCGGCGAGGTCGTCGAGGGCGACGTCACCGAGTTCAACAAGGGCGGCGTTGTCGTCAACGTCAAGGGCGTCAAGGTGTTCGTCCCCCGTTCTCAGGCCACTATGCGCCGCGACGAGGACTACACTGCTCTGGTCGGCCAGCACGTTCAGCTGGTCGTCACCGAGTGCTCCGGCCGCAAGATCGTCGGCAGCATCAACAAGGTCACCGCTGAGCAGAACAAGGCTAAGCGTGAGGAGTTCTGGGCAAGCGTCGAGGTCGGCAAGACCTACACCGGCGTCGTCAAGAGCCTGACCTCTTACGGTGCATTCGTTGACATCGGCGGTGTGGACGGCCTGTGCCACATCAGCGAGCTGAGCTGGAACCGCATCAAGCATCCCTCTGAGGTCGTCTCCGTTGGCGACACCATCGAGGTGTATGTGAAGGACATCGACACCGAGAACCACAAGGTCTCTCTGGGCTACAAGAAGGCTGAGGACAACCCCTGGGAGCAGCTGAAGAACAACTACCCCATCGGCAGCACCTTCCATGCTCCGGTCGTGTCCCTGACCAAGTTCGGTGCATTCGTCCGCATCCTGCCGGGTGTTGACGGTCTGGTCCACATCAGCGAGATCAGCAATGACCGCGTTGAGAAGGTCTCCGACGCACTGAAGGTCGGCGATATGGTCGATGTGAAGCTGCTGGATGTTGACTTCGACAAGAAGCGCATCAGCCTGTCCATGAAGGCTCTGCTGAACGACGACGCTGAGTAATCAGCCCGCAGCATAGTCTCATCAGACACAATGCGAACTACAGCCCCGTTGCCGGGAAAACGGCGGCGGGGCTGTTTTTGTACAATTATGAAAAACTGGTTTATAAAGCACCGCGAGGTGTTGGCTTATCTCGTTTTCGGTGTGCTGACCACATTGCTGAACATCGTACTGTATGCGCTGTTCAGCCGCCTGTTCGGCTACGAAGCCGCCAACAGCTGGGGCAATGTGCTGGACAATGTCATCTGCATTTTGTTCGCCTATGTCACCAACCGGGCGTTCGTCTTCGCCAGCCGGACGCAGGGCAGAGAAGCGCTGAAAGAATTTGGTGCATTCGTCACCTGCCGTCTGGGTACACTGGTATTGGACGCCGCCATCATGATGATCTTCGGCAACCTGCTGGCCGCACAGGGGGCAGCTCTGGTGGAGAGCTTTATGAACGGTGCGCTGAGCCTGTTGGCTGGCTGGTTTGGCCCGGATACGGTGCTGCAGATGGCCACCGGCGGCGCAGCGCCCGCTCCCTCCATCTCCGACGGCTCTGCCGCCATCGCCATCATCGGCGGTGCCGACGGCCCGACGGCCATCTTTGTCACCAGCTTCTACGATGCCCAGGCCCTGTGGGGCATGGCGGTGAAGGTGTTCTCCAACGTGGTGGTGGTCGTGCTGAATTATGTGTTCAGCAAGCTCATCGTTTTTAAGCGTAAGTGAGATATTTTTCTGCCGGAGGCAGAAAAATATCTGATATAATTTCAGGAGGTACGGTATTATGAAACGTGGTCTGAAAGGTTTTGCATTTCTGGTCTCCGGCCTTGTGCTGGGCATCATCGGCGCAACGGTGTCCGCAACGGCCATTGCCCTGAGCGCTGTCGGCATGGCGAAGGTACGCCGTGCCACCAAGAACTAAGAAGCTGTTTTCAAACCAACTTTGATTCAGGAGGAAAAAAGTATGAATCGTGAAGAGATCCTGTCCCACGTCGATCACACCCTGCTCAAGCCTGAGGCTACCTGGCCCCAGATCCAGACCCTGTGCGACGAGGCCATCGCCAACCACACGGCTTCCGTCTGCATCAACACCTGCTATGTGAAGCAGGCCGTCGAGTACATGGCGGGCCGCATCCCGGTCTGCTGTGTGGTCGGCTTCCCTCTGGGCGCAATGGACACCGCTTCCAAGGCCTTCGAGGCCAAGACCGCCATCGAGAACGGCGCTGCCGAGGTGGATATGGTCATCAACATCGGCCGCCTGAAGAACGGCGAGTACGACGCCGTCCGCGAGGACATCCGCGCCGTCAAGCAGGCTGTGGGCGATAAGGTCCTGAAGGTCATCATCGAGACCTGCCTGCTGACCGACGACGAGAAGCGCAAGATGTGCGACATCGTCTGCGAGGCAGGCGCTGACTACATCAAGACCAGCACCGGCTTCTCCACCGCCGGCGCAAACTTCCACGACGTGGAGCTGATGGTCAAGGGCGTGGCCGGCCGCTGCAAGGTCAAGGCCGCCGGCGGCATCTCCACCGTGGACGATATGGAGAAGTTCCTCGCCCTGGGTGCCGACCGTCTGGGCACCTCCCGCGCCGTCAAGATCCTGAACGGCGAGCAGGCAAAGGGCTATTGAGTCTTATCGATCTGCGCGAAATGTCAAAAAGAGTGCGACTCTTCTTGACATTTCGACGAAGCAATGATAAGATATTATCCGGACAAACTGAATACCGACTTATCAAGAGCGGCTGAGGGGACAGGCCCTGTGAAGCCCGACAACCTGTGTGTGAGCATAAGGTGCCAAATCCTGCGGGAAACCGAAAGATAAGAGTGCAACGCTCAGAGCTTCGGTTCTGAGCGTTTTTCATTGCATAAACTTGATGAACGAGTAGGAAGCTGTCAATATTGATACACACACCCCAACGCCAAGGAGGTACAAAAATGGCAAAGCACCGTCTGTTTACTTCTGAATCCGTCACCGAGGGCCATCCCGATAAGATCTGCGACCAGATCTCTGACGCCATCCTCGACGAGATTTTGACCCACGACCCCGACGCCCGCGTGGCCTGCGAGACCTGCGCATCCACCGGCCTCGTCCACATCATGGGCGAGATCACCACCAACTGCTACGTCGATTTCCAGAAGACCGTCCGCGAGGTCGTGGCTGACATCGGCTATACCCGCGCAAAGTTCGGATTTGACGCCGACACCTGCGCCGTCATCTCCAACATCGACGGCCAGAGCCCCGACATCGCCCTCGGCACCAACGATGAGGTCGGCGGCGCCGGCGACCAGGGCATGATGTTCGGTTATGCCTGCGACGAGACCCCCGAGCTGATGCCCATGCCCATCAGCCTGGCCCACAAGCTGGCCAAGAAGCTGACCGAAGTCCGCAAGAGCGGCGAGATGGACTATCTGCGTCCGGACGGCAAGAGCCAGGTCACTGTCGAGTACGTGGACGGCAAGCCCGTCCGCGTGGACGCTGTGGTCATTTCCAGCCAGCACAGCGAGGCCGTCAGCATGGAGCGGCTGCGCGCCGACGTGATGGAGAAGGTCATCAAGGCCACCATCCCCGCCGAGCTGCTGGACGAGAACACCAAGTATTATATCAACCCCACCGGCCGCTTCGTCGTGGGCGGCCCTCAGGGCGATACCGGCCTGACCGGCCGTAAGATCATCGTCGATACCTACGGCGGCTACGCACGCCACGGCGGCGGTGCTTTCTCCGGCAAGGACCCCAGCAAGGTGGACCGCAGCGCCGCTTATGCGACCCGCTGGGTGGCCAAGAACATCGTGGCCGCTGGTCTGGCCAAGCAGTGCGAGGTGCAGGTGGCTTACGCCATCGGCGTGGCAAAGCCCGTCTCCATCATGGTGGACACCTTCGGCACCGGCGTCGTGGCCGACGAGAAGATCGAGCAGGCTGTGGAGAAGGTCTTCGACCTGACCCCCGCCGCCATCATCCGCGACCTCGACCTGCGCAAGCCCATCTACCGCAAGCTGGCCGCTTACGGCCACATGGGCCGCGAGGACCTGGGCGTGAAGTGGGAGAACACCGACCGCGTCGAAGAGCTGAAGGCTGCTGTCGCTGCCCTGTAAGAGCGAAAACTTAAAGAATGACTTATGAGCCGGAGAACGTATGGTTTTTGTAAAAAACACATAGTCTCCGGCTCTTTTTCGAAAAAGAGATGTGCAAGGCGCAGAAAATGCAGGTTGGATGCAAGTTAGTGGTGTCGAAACGCCGAAAATGTGATAGAATAAATAGCGGATATGCACTTCAACGTCTGATTTTATCAACTGATAAAAGAAACTTTAAGGAGCTGTAATTATGTCTGTCATTACCCCTAAGGATTGCTTCCACCAGCCTCAGGTCGCCGACCTGCGCCTCATCGCCTGCCCGGGTGCCGAGGAGCTGACCAACCTCATCGACAAGCATCTGGTGCGCTGGGCCAGCGAGGCCGGCTACCAGACCGATAGCTTTATCATCGAGAGCGCCTGCCCCCGCTTCCAGAGCGGCGACGCCAAGGGTCTGGTCAAGGAGTCGGTGCGCGGCGACGATATTTTCATCGTTGTTGACCCCGGCAACTACAGCGTGACCTACAAGCTGTTCAACTATGAGAACCACCTGTCTCCGGATGACCACTTCGCCAACCTGAAGCGCCTCATCCAGGCCGTGGCCGGCAAGGCACACCGTGTGTCTGTCATCATGCCCAGCCTGTACGGCGGCCGTCAGCACCGCCGCGTGTCCCGCGAGAGCCTGGACTGCGCTGTGGCTCTGCAGGAGCTGCAGGCCATGGGCGTCAAGAACATTATCACCTTTGATGCTCACGATCCCCGCCTGATGAACGCTGTGCCTCTGATGAGCTTCGACAACGCGATGCCCACCTATCAGGTGCTGAAGAATCTGCTCAAGAAGAACCCCGAGATCAGCTTCGACAAGGACAAGTTCATCGTGGTCAGCCCCGACGAGGGTGCTATGAGCCGCAACATGTACTTCTCCAGCGTGCTGGGCTGCAACCTGGGTATGTTCTACAAGCGCCGCGATTACACCCGCGTGGTCAATGGCCGCAACCCCATCGTCGCTCACGAGTATCTGGGCGATTCCGTCGAGGGCAAGACCGTCTTCGTCGCTGACGACATCATCGCTTCCGGCGAGAGCATGCTGGAAGTTGCCACCAACCTGAAAGAGCGCGGCGCAAAGCGCATCATCGCCAACGCCACCTTCCCGCTCTTCACCAGCGGCCTCGAGAAGTTCGACAAGGCTGTGGCCGACGGCATTCTGGACTACGTCACCGGCACCAACCTGACCTACCGTATGCCTGAGCTGCTGACCCGTGACTGGTACGTCGATGTTGACGTCTCCAAGTACGCCGCATACTTCGTCGTGGCCCTGAACCATGACATGTCCGTTTCCAGCATCATCGACCCCATCAAGAAGATCGAGGCTCTGCTGGCAAGCCGGAAATAATGACAGACAGTTCCTGATATTCATCCAATCGAAAAACACCCGCAATGCTGATGCATTGCGGGTGTTTTTTTGTCATAATTAAGGAACAACCTCTTCGTCACGCCTGCGGCATGACACCTCTCCTATCGAGGAGAGGCCTTGGCATTTCGTAAAGCCTAATCTCTTCGCCAGAGGCTCCCCTCGGTAGGGGCAACAACGACGACCGCCGCCAGTGGCGGAAACAGGGAGTCGCTGTTGGGGCAGCGGCCAGCAAGACGCAAGCGAAGCGCTGCGGATGCTGGGTGCCGCAACCCGGCCTTGTCGAGCGGAGCAGACTGAGAGGTTTATTCTAATGCCTTCAGCGCCTCGACCACACGCTGATATTCCTTCTCTACCGGAGGGAACAGCTCGTCGGCACCGTCAAGGCTGCCGCCGCGGAGAGCTTCCGTCAGAGCACTGGACGGGACGTACAGTGCATCGAAGCCGAGGTTCTGGCAGACGCCCTTCAGGGTGTGAGCGGCACGGAATGCTGTCGGAGCATCCTTCTCTTCCAGTGCCTTTTTCAGGTTCGGGAAGCTGTCGTCCTGTAGGAATTTCAGCGCGAAGCGGCGGACGAAGTCCGCGCTGGGCAGACGCTCCATCACGCCCTTGTAATCGCCGCCAATGGCTGCATATACTTGTTCCAACGTCATTTTTATACCTCATCCAAGAACAGTTTCGTCAAAGAGAATCCCTTTTTTCGGGGGGGGGGGGGCAGTCGGCCTCAGCCTCCTCCGCGAGCCGGCCTTCTACGTCGCGCAGGCATTCCAGCAGCAGCGGATTGAAGGCACCGTGCTTTCCTGCGGTCAGCTCAGCGACCGCTTCCTCCTGCGAGAGGGCCTCGTGCTTGTCCCGCTTGCCGACCAGACCGTCATAGGCATCCGCCAGCGCTACCACCTGTGCCGCGATGGGGATGTCATCGCCCTTCCGGCCATCGGGATAGCCGCTGCCGTCCCAGCGCTCATGGTGCCAGCGGCAGATTTGGATCGCAAATTTCACCAGCGGCTCGTCCTGATACTGGGACAGATTTTCCAGCATCTGCGCACCCAGAATGGGGTGGGTGTGGAGGATGGCGGTTTGTTCCGGCGTCAGGTCGTGGGCGTTGAGGATGCGGTCGTCGATAGCAACTTTGCCGATGTCATGGAGGGCAGAGGCCGTCGTGATGAGGTAGCGGTCCATTCCGCTCAGGCCGTAGATGTCGGTCTTCTGGCACAGACGCTCCAGCAGGATGCTGGTGATGCGCTGCACCCGGGAGATGTGGTGGATGCTCTCGCTGTTGTGGATCTCCGTGACCTGGCCGAGGATGCCGATCATCATCTGGTCGTTCTTCTCCCGGTCATAGAACTGCTGGGACACCAGCGCACTGAGACGGCGCTGACGGGCGTAGAGCCGGGCGACATTGGAGACGCGGCGGTGGACGATGCGGGCATCGAAGGGGCGGCTGATGTAGTCCGAGGCACCCAGCTCGTAGGCGCGGCGGACGATCTGGGAGGAATCCTCGCTGGAGATCATCACGACGGGGATCTCCTCGAGCCAGCCCTGGGCGGACATCCGGGAGAGGACATCGAAGCCGTCCATGTCGGGCATCACGATGTCCAGCAGCACGATGGAAATATCCGAGCCCCAGGCGTTCAGAAGCTCGAGGCACTTGGGGCCGTCGGGGGCTTCCAGGATCTCGAAATCGTCGCAGAGGATCTCCGAGAGGATGTCACGGTTCATGGGGGAGTCGTCCACGATGAGCACCATCGGACGGTGGTCATTTTCAGAGCGGACGGCATCGGGGGCGATGTCCTCGGTGACGACAGTGTTCTTGCGGCGTTTTGCAAGGTACATCCGCTTGTCGGCGATGGGCAGGGCATCGCTGATGGGGATGCCGGCGGCCATCACGCCGCCGATGCTGGCCGAGACGTGCAGCTTCTCGAACTCGGGCAGATGGGCCGCGAAGAGGCGCTTGTTGATGTCCTTGAGCTTGCGCACGAAAGCCTCAGCCGAGATGTCGGGCAGGATGAGCAGCAGCTCGTCGCCGCCGTACCGCACCAGCATATCGGTGGAGCGGATGCAGCGGTGGATGATGGATGTGATGAGCCGGAGCGCTGCGTCGCCGGCTGAGTGGCCGTAGGTGTCGTTGCAGAGCTTGAAGTCGTCGAGGTCTATCATGGCGACGCCGGCGTTGAGGTACTTGTGCTTTAATTCCTCTTCATAAAAACGGCGGTTGTAGGCACCGGTGAGGGCGTCACGGTAGATGAGCTCGTTGGAGCGGAGGGTGCTGCGGGCGCTGGCGTCCAGCGGCAGGATCATCTCCATCACATAGGGCTTGCCGTCCACCTCGACATAGCGGGCTGTGACCTGATAGAGGGAGCTGTCAAGCGTTTCCAGCTTGGAGCACTGGCATTTGCCTGCCATTGCCTCGCGCCCTACGCAGCTGGTGCAGGGATGGACATTCTTCCAGGGCGGGTAGCAGGGTTCTTCCGCCAGCGTCTTCGGGTCGAGAAGACGGACGGAAGCATATATCCTGCGCAGACAGGCCATCTCCTGCTCGGCCTGCTGGCGTGTCAAATTTTGCTCGGTAAGTTCGGACATGGTGTCGCTCCTATTATAACGAGGTAACGAGGTATGGTGTGGAAGGAGGGTGAGAAACAGCAGTCCTTCTGCAGCGGATAATTATAATCATGTAATATACTACCACAATCATGGGAAATCCGTCAATGCATAGAGAAATATTTCCGAAATGGAATGACAGCCTGCCGGGATTCCCGGGAAAATAGAAATTTGGAGCAGACCGATAAAATTGTTGCATCCATGCGCGAAACGGCTCGAAAAGTTTGTAACCGGTTTGATAAAAATACGCACAGACACAATAAATTTGGACACTGGTTGCGCAAATATGAAAAAATGTGCTGCTTAACAAAAAGATTTTGGGATACAACAGAATGTATTGTGGAACACTCACAAAATATGGCAAATAATCTTGTCTATTTGTTCTATTGCGAACGGTCGGACGGATGGTTATAATACAAACAGAAACCGCAAAACGTGAAACGAATGCGCTTTGCGAGATGCTGTGATAAGCGTTAATGAAGGAGAACAAGATTATGAAAATGATTTCTCGTCGTGACTTCCTGAAGGCTTCCGCTGTTGTGGGTGCTGCCGGTGTTCTGACTGCCTGCGGCGGCTCTTCCGCTTCGACTGCTGCTTCCTCTACTGCAGCTTCTACCGCTGCTTCTTCTACCGCAGCTGCTGCTTCCGGCTCTGCGAACATCGGCGTCTGCATCTATCAGTTTGCTGATAACTTCATGACCCTGTACCGCACCGACCTGGAAGAGTACCTGAAGGACATGGGCTACGCCGTCACCATCGTCGATGGCAAGAACGACCAGAACACCCAGACCGAGCAGATCAACACCTTCCTGCAGCAGGGCGTGGACGTCCTGGTCATCAACCCCGTCCAGACCACTTCCGCTCAGACCATCGTTGATACCATCAAGCCCTCTGAGACTCCCATCGTCTTCATCAACCGTGAGCCCGACAAGAGCGTTCTGGACTCCTACGCAGACAAGTGCTGCTACGTTGGCGCTGACGCACGTCAGTCCGGTACTTATCAGGGCGAGCTGATCCTCGAGACCGAGACGCAGGGCGACATCAACGGCGACGGCAAGATCACCTACATCATGTGCAAGGGCGACCCCGAGAACATTGATGCTCAGTACCGCACCGAGTACTCCATCAAGGCTCTGACCGACGCCGGCAAGGAAGTCGAGTGCCTGTACGAGTATCTGGACAACTGGGACCAGACCACCGCACAGCAGGACGTCGCAAACGCTCTGGCACAGTACGGCGAGAAGATCGAAGTCGTCTTCTGCAACAACGACGCAATGGCACTGGGCGCTCTGCAGTCCCTGCAGCAGGCTGGCCGTACCGTCGGCAAGGACGTCTATCTGGTCGGTGTTGACGCACTGAGCGAGGCTGTCCAGAATGTCGTCGATGGCAACATGACCGGCACCGTTCTGAACGATGACGTGGGCCAGGCTACCGCCGCCGCAGCTGCTACCAAGCTGTACGTCGAGGGCAGCAAGGTCGAGCAGTACTACTGGGTCGACTACGTCAAGGTCACCAAGGAGAACGCTGCACAGTACATCAAGTAAGCAGCCAAAACCCTATCGTTGCAAGGTGCGCAGTGAACCAATAAGGCTTAATTAAAAGCTAAAAAGCGCGTGCGTGCGAGAAAATATCTCCGCGCACGCGCCTTGTTTTAAGAGCCCGCCGGCAAAAGACGCACTTTCCAAGACCCAAAGACAAGGAGGTTCTGAGGAATGTCAGAATACCGTCTGGTAATGAAAGGCGTGGTAAAGACCTTCCCCGGCGTGAAAGCGCTGGACCACGCGCAGTTGGAGCTCCGCCCCGGCAAGGTCATGGCCCTGATGGGCGAGAACGGTGCCGGTAAGTCCACCCTGATGAAATGTATGTTCGGCATTTACAAGATGGACGAGGGCGAGATCGAGTACGAAGGCGAAAAGGTCGCCATCCCCACCCCGCTGGATGCACTGGACCGCGGTATCGCGATGGTGCATCAGGAGCTGCAGCCTATCCCGGCCCGTACTGTGGCCGAGAACATCTGGCTGGGCCGCTACCCCACCAAGAAGGCTGGTCCCATCACCATGGTGGACCATGCCAAGATGTATAAAGATACCGATGAACTGCTGAAAAAGCTCAAGCTGGACATCAACCCCCACGCAAAGCTGGGTACACTGAGCATCGCACAGATGCAGATGGTGGAAATTGCAAAGGCTGTTTCCGCAAACTGCAAGGTGCTGATCCTGGATGAGCCGACTTCCTCGCTGACGGCGAACGAAGTCGAGTCCCTGTTCCGCATCATGAACGAGCTGAAGGAGCAGGGCGTCGCTCTGGTCTACATCAGCCATAAGATGGACGAGATCAAGGTCATCGCCGACGAAGTCACCATCATGCGTGACGGCCATTATATCGGCAAGTGGGACGTCGCCAACATGACCAAAGAGCAGATCATCGCCAAGATGGTCGGCCGCGAGCTGTCCAACCTGTATCCCCCGCTGGAGAACCACCCCTCCGACGAGATCATGATGAAGGTGGAAGACTTCACCTCCATCCATCCGCGCTCTTTCCGCCACTGCAGCTTCGAGCTGAAGAAGGGCGAGATCCTGGGCGTGGCCGGCCTGGTGGGCGCACAGCGCACCGAGCTGATGGAAGGCGTTTTCGGCCTGCGCGCTCACACCGCCGGCAAGGTGTGGATCAAGGGTCAGGAAGTCGCCATCAAGCAGCCCCGCGACGCCATCCAGCACAGCGTGGCTCTGCTGACCGAGGACCGCCGCGCCACCGGCATCATGGGCGTGCTGAGCGTGGCCGATAACATCTCCATCGCCTCTCTGGACGCCCTGCGCAAGGGCCCCATCATGCTGGACGACAAGAAGATCCTTGATCTGGTGGCTACCAACAAAGAGAAGATGGCCATCAAGGTCCCCAGCCCCAAAACGGCGATCAAGAGCCTTTCCGGCGGCAACCAGCAGAAGGTGCTGATCGCCCGCTGGCTGGCCAACAACCCCGATGTCCTCATTCTGGACGAGCCCACCCGAGGCATCGACGTCGGCGCAAAATATGAGATCTACTGCATCATCGCCGACCTGGCCAAGCAGGGCAAGAGCATCATCATGATCTCCTCCGAAATGAGCGAGATCATCGGTATGTCCAACCGCGTCATGGTCATGTGCGATGGCCGCATCACCGGCTTCATCGACGGCAAGGATGCTACGCAGGAGAACATCATGGCTCTGGCGACCCAGTTCGAGACCGCGCCCGAAGCGGCGGCGGCCAATCAGTAAACAAGGAGGCTGTCTATCGTGGAAGCTACCAAGAAAGTAACGGGCAAGTCTGTAAAGAAGTGGCTGGGCAACAACGCCATCATCGTCCTGATGCTGGCCGTGTCCCTCATCGTCGGCATCATCCACCCCAACTTCTTCGCACTGGCCAATATCATCAACCTGTTCAAGAACGTCTCTATCCGCTACATCATCGCTCTGGGCATCTCCGGCTGTCTGATCACCACCGGTAACGACCTGTCCGCAGGCCGTCTGGCTGGTTTCGCTGCCTGCCTGGCCTGCATCTTTGCGCAGACCGAGGGCGCTGCCGGCAAGTTCTACCCCAATATGCCCACTCTGCCCACCCCCGTCGTCTTCATCCTCGTCGTCGCTATCTGCGCCATCGTGGGTCTGTGCAACGGCCTCGTGGTCAGCTACCTGAAGGTCCAGCCCTTCATCGCTACCCTGGGTATGCAGCAGGTGGTCTACGGTATCTGCCTGGTCTACACCGGCGGTACCCCCATCGGCTCCCTGAACAAGAACTTCACCTCTCTGGCTTCTGATACCATCCTCGGTATCCCTTTGCTGATCATCATCGCCCTCATCGTGGCTGGCTGCTTCTGGTTCCTGTACAACAAGACCCGTCACGGCAAGTACATGTACGCCATCGGCGGCAACGAGGCTGCTGCTGAGGTGGCCGGCGTCAACGTTTACGCCACCAAGATCCGCATCTACATCCTGGCCTCCTGCATGTTCGGTCTGGCCGGCTGCCTGCTGGCTGCAAAGTCCGGCGGCGCATCCGTCAACACTGCAATGGGCTATGAGCTGGACGCCATCGCAGCTTCTACCATCGGCGGCGTCTCCACCACCGGCGGTGTCGGCACTGTCCCCGGCGTCCTCGTCGGCGTTCTGGTCTTCGAGCTGATGAAGGTCGCTCTGCAGTTCATGAACGTCAACTCTTCTTACACTTACATCGTGCAGGGCCTTGTCATCATCGTGGCTGTTGCGATCGATATTCGCAAGTACCTCGCAAAGAAGTAATTTCCCCAAGAGAGCGCCTATCGGGCCGTCCACTCGTTGCAGTGGGCGGCCCACTTTGTTATAATAAGAGCAGCCCTCTCAGTCTGCTTCGCAGACAGCTCTCCCAGTGGGAGAGCCATTGGCAAGCCGGGAAACTTTGAGCTGACCGCTGAAGGTCTGATATGACGCAAAAGGGAGGGCCTTGCCACAGAGGGCAGATACTTCTGGACAAATCTATTTTGTCAGTCTGCTGTGAATCCAGACAGCGGAGCACTACATTTTCAAAACGAAAACTTGCTCGTCCAGTACGAGGTGACCGGCCCGCCAGGGGCTCCCC
>ENA-OQJP01000054-OQJP01000054.1-human-gut-metagenome-genome-assembly--contig:-NODE-54-length-51550-cov-5.499465_pt1 | contig 51550 bp, 53 predicted proteins | sample MGYA00242611_ERZ504778 | MGnify/ENA primary metagenome ERZ504778 (study PRJEB26092, sample SAMD00036349) | human gut metagenome | host: Homo sapiens | study: EMG produced TPA metagenomics assembly of...
TAGGGGGCTGCCAGTAATAGAAATGTGATTGCCAGACTTTATTCAGTGCACTCTTTAGAGTGCAACCACAAGAGATAGGCCCTTATAGGGCCCGAGCAAACCACCAGTTAAACTGGTGGTTTTGATTCGTCTATGCTTTATAAATCGGTGAAGAGCGTCAGGTCGTCGGGGATGTAGAGGTTGCCGTCGTAATACTTCCGACCTTCCTCGCTGTAGCGGGCCTTTCGATGGGCCAAATCGCTGTCTTCCGTATGGTAGAGGATGACGTTCTGGACGTCCAGGCGCTGGGCCAGTTCACAGGCGTCTTTGACGGTGGAATGATTTTTTTCGTAGGGGTGGAAAATGGCTTCGTCGGCATCGAGGCAGAAGGCTTCGTGAAGGAGCCACTTGCTGCCCTTGACGTAGTCTTCTTCCCAGGGCTGGCACGGTTCGTCGCCGCAGCAGGTCAGGCGGCCGTCGGCAAGTTCCATGGCAAAGCCCGAACTGTTTGGCCTTGGTCGAGCGGATGTCGAAGAAGGTGACGTCATGGCCGATGAGGGTGTGCTTGTCGCCGTCTTCGACAATGATCAGATGGAGCTTGTCATCGAGGTAGCGGCTGTCCTTGGAAGAGAGGAGGGACGTCGCCATGGAGCGCAGGAGGCCGATGACTTCGTCGTGGGCGTAGATCGTGGCTTCGCCGTCGTAGGTGCCGCGCCGCCAGGACTGGCACATCATGCGCATGAGCCAGATGATACCCAGGAGATGGTCGATGTGCTTGTGAGTGACAAAGACCGTCCGCATATCCTGCCAGCGAAGCTCAGCTTTTTCCAGCTGCTGTAAAAGGCCGTTGCCGCCGCCTCCGTCGACGAGGAGGTATTGGCCCTTTTCTTCTAAGACGAAACAGGTGTTATAGCAATGGGTGACGGTGGCATTGCCCGTTCCTAAGATAGTAAGATTCATAACAAGCTCCCTTCTAATCAAAAAGTACCGTATTAATATAACAAATTTCGCCGGGTGTGTAAATGGTTACATGCTTATAAGGCCCGGCATTTTTACCGGTGCGGCTAAAAATTTCCGTGGTGAGGGAAATTTATCATCTATGATGAAAGTCGTCATATTGCTATACTAAAACTGCAATGAATATGAATCTTTTTTCTCTGTAAAGGAGTGGCAATTATGACAATGATGAAAGCACTGGTTGTAGAAGGACCGAAAGAATTTGTTTATCAGGAAATTCCCGTACCGGCATTGAAAGCCGACGAAGTATTGGTAAAAGTAAGAGCCTGCGGCATCTGCGGGTCCGACGTACCCCGCGTCCGTGACGGCGGCGTCCATTCGTTCCCCCAGATCGTCGGCCATGAATTTTCCGGCGACGTTGTCGAAGTCGGAAGCGCCGTTAACCCCGATTTGAAGGGCCTCCGGGCTGCTGTAGCTCCCTTGGTTCCCTGCGGTCACTGCGACAACTGTGCCAAAGGCCGCCCGGCCATGTGTACGGAATATTCCTTCATCGGCTCCCGTCAGCCCGGCGCCATGGCCGAATACGTCGCCGTTCCGGCCAAGAACCTCGTTCCCATTGACGATGAAGTCACGTACGAACAGGCGGCCTGCATCGAACCGATCACCGTCGCCATCCACGGCGTCGAACGGGCCGGGGAACTCATCAGCGGCTCGTCGGCCATCGTCTACGGCTGCGGTACCATCGGGATTTTGACCATGCAGGTCCTGAAAGCCAAGGGCATCGAACGGGTCTACGTCATCGACATCAACCAGGCTAAACTCGATTTGGCCAAAAAGCTCGGCGCCTATGAAATCATCAATTCCCAGACGACGGATGTTCCAGCCTACTTCAAGGAACACGGCCTGGTCGACTACGCCTTTGAAACGGCAGGGGTCAACTTCCTACAGGCGCAGCTGCCGGATCTGGTGAAAAAGACCGGTACCATCGTCTACATCGGTACCGTTCCTCGCGACGTCTCCTTCAAGGCCTCGACCTTTGAACAGATCCTGCGCGGCGAACTGACCGTCACCGGTTCGTGGATGAGCTACTCGTCTCCGTTCCCGGGCGGCGAATGGCGCGGCGCTGCCGAATACTTGAAGTCGGGCAAGATCGTCGTCGACGACATCGTAACCCACCGCTTCCCCTTGTCGGCAGGCTACGAAGCCTTTGAAGCCTTGTTCGACCCGGCCAATAATGCCTTAAAAGTCATGTACGTCATGGACTAAATAGACTATAATGAAAAGAAGTACGTAGTGAAAGAGGTGTATTGTCATGGCAAGCCAGCGTCAGCGGCAGATTATCGAGTTGTTACAATCCCATAAAACCGGACTGAGCGGCAATGATTTATCGAATTTTCTCGGCGTCTCTTCGCGGACGATCCGGACCGACATCAAGGCCCTCGAGGGGGAACTCCGGGCCTATGGCGCGGCCATCCATGCCAATACACGAAACGGGTATTCCTTAGAAATCACCGATGAAGCTGCCTTTGCGGCCTTTACCGGCGAGGCGTCGAAGGGCGGGATGGAGTCGGCGGAAAACCGCGTCGATGCCATCATCCGGGCCTTCTTCATTTCGACCCTGCAAAATACGTCGCTGACCCAGCAGCAATTGGCCGACAGCCTGTTCGTCAGCCTGTCGACCCTAAAGAGCGACCTGAAGGAAGCCCGGGAGCGACTGGCCGAGTATGGCCTTACCATCGGGACCTATAAGACCGAAGGCATGCGCCTTGAAGGCGATGAAGGGCAGATCCGCAACTTCATCTCTCAGTATAACTTCCTCCAGACCAGCGACTCCGGTCAGGTGGCCTATTTCCAGCGCCTCTTTCCCGATATCGACATTCCCCAGCTTCTGGACGTCATCATCTGTGTCAGCGATTCCTATCAGCTGCATCTGACCGACATGGCCATCCACAATTTGGTCGTCCACACGGCCATTGCCATCGGCAGGGCCCAGCAGGGGAATACCATGATGTACACCCTGCGCCAGACGAAGAATCTGGAGAAGACCCGGGAATTTGAAGTGGCGACGTCTATGTTCGAAGAGATCTTTCGCAAGACCGGTATCGACGTGGCGTCCGGTGAAATCTATTATCTGGCCCAGCACCTCATGGCTAGCAAGAAGTACATCGACGGCGGCGAAGGAGCCGATCAGAAGATGCAGGCCTTGGTCATGAAGATCATCCAGGTCATCGATGAACACGTCAACATCGACTTTTCCCAGGATCAGGTCCTCGTCGAATGGTTGTCGGTCCACTTGCAGACGGCCATTCCCCGCATGAAGTTCCAAATGAATATCCGTAACGACGTTTTGGAAGTGGTGAAATCGGAATATCCCCTGGCCTTCCAGATTGCCGTCATCGCCAGCAGCGTCATCGAGCAGGAAGAAAAGGTCAGCGTCAATGAAAATGAAATCGGCTACATCGCCATCCATTTCGGCGCGGCCTTAAACCGCATCGACATCAAAAACGACATGGTCATTCGCCGGGCCCTCATCGTCTGCGCCAGCGGCATGGGGACGGCCCTGCTCATAAAAACGCGGCTCGAAGCTTATTTCAAGGACCGCATCATCATCGTCGGCACCGTGCCGGGCTATACCCTGACGGAGGAACAGATCGATTCCGTCGACATGATCTTGACGACCATTCCCTTTGCCGCAATTCCAGTCGGACCGCATCATTCCCATCCATCACCTTCTGGACAATCAGGAGCTGCAGCAGTTGGAACAGCGGTTCTATCTCATGCCTCACGGCATTCAGGGCGAAATCACCAGCTTTTTCAAGGCCGACTGTTTCTACACCGACCGTCACTTTGACGACCGCCAGTCGATTTTGAACTTCCTGACCGATCAGCTCAAGGAAAAGGGACTCATGAACGAGGCCGAAAAGGCTTCCGTCTTTGAAAGGGAAGAGGCATCGCCGACGGAAATCGGCAACCTCGTGGCCATACCCCATCCCATCTACGGCGACCCGCCGGAATCGCGAATCGCCATCCTCATCCTCGACAAGCCCATCGTCTGGGAAAAAGAACGGGTCCAGCTCGTCTTTTTACTGAGCATCGCCAAGGACCAGATCGCCTCGTGGCAGTCCATCTTCCTCAAACTCTTTACGTACCTCGTAAAAAACGACGGCGTCAAAGAAATGCTCCGGGAACCGAACTACGCTGCCTTCATCCGGAATTTCACCAATCAATTTAATCAGTAACTTATACGAAAGCCTGTTCCTCCTGCCTGTTATCGGTGGGGGAGCAGGCTTTTTTGCATGGCCGGGCTTTTTATTTCCACACTTTAATGTCAGTATGTCAGAGGGGGCGTATGACGTCAAGAAAGGATACAGCGGCAATATGGGAAGAAAATAGGATAGGAAATAGAGGGAGGCCTGTGATTTACGGCAGCAAAAAAAAGACGTTTCCTGCCTCACACCACATCAGGGTGCGAAAAATGAGGAAACGTCTTTTGATATTGTCAGTATACCAGATGTGTTGTAGGGCGTCAAGGATACAGCGGCAGTCCCCAGAACCTCGTCATGGCACTTTCCTGTGCGGAAGCGCAGTTCATTTCCGCTATCTCGGAAAGGCGGCGGAAATGGCGTTTTTATTTCCGCTATAAGTGGAAATTGGCCGTCTATGCTCAGGGGGGATTCATCTGATACACTATAGTCAAGAAATGAGAAATGAGTTAAGTCAAAGGAGGAGTTATCCATGGAACTGACAAAGCTGCTCGATAGAGAGCACATTTTTCTGGATACTCGGGTACAGTCCGATAAAGATGCCATACACCGTTTAGGCGAGGTATTGAAGCAAAGCGGGTACATCAATGATAAGTACATCGATGCCGTACTGTCCCGGGAAGATGAATTTCCGACAGGGCTGCAGTTATCGCAGCAGGGGATTGCCATTCCCCACGCGACGCCGGAAGGGAATGTCGCTGAAAACGGCATTGCCGTCTGTCGCTTGACGGAACCGGTTTACTTCCACAGTATGGAAGATGCCGACGATACGGTTCCCGTTTCTATGATTTTTATGCTGGCCCTTAAAGATGCCAATGAGCACATCGACATGCTGCAAAAGCTGTTCACCATGTTCCAACAAGAAGAACAGGTTGAAAAACTGCTCACGGCGTCGACGGCCGACGATTTCCAGCACGCCTTTTATCTGCTTTACAGTAATTTTTGAATCGATTTTATATCCTATTAATTTTCTTATGAAAGGTTGGTCATCTATTATGAAAAAAGTTATCGTAGCCTGCGGCGGTGCCGTAGCCACTTCTACTGTTGCTGCTAATGCCATTCGTGAACTCTGTGCAGCTCACAACATCCCCGTTGAAATCCTTCAGATCCGCATCAATGAAATCGAAAACCAGCTCGACGGCGTCGACCTCATCGTCACCACCATGCGCGTCAAGAAAGACTTCGGTAAGCCTTACGTCAACGGCATGCCCTTCCTCAGCGGTGTCCGCGTCGAAGAAACGGAACAGAAGATTTTAGATGTCTTGCAAAACTAAGAAACAGAGGAGTGAATATAGATGGATTTCATTTTGAATGGTGTACAATTCTTCGTAAGCTTAGGGCCAGCCGTTATGCTGCCTATCGTCATCTTCATCGTCGGCCTCATCTTAGGCCAGTCTGCCGGTAAGGCCCTGCGCTCGGGCATTTCCATCGGTATCGGCTTCATCGGCATCGGCCTGGTCATCAGCCTGATGCTGGACAACCTGGCCCCGGCAGCCCAGGCCATGTCGGCTAACTTCGGTATCTCCATGAACCTCATCGATGTCGGCTGGCCCGGCATGTCGCCCATTACCTGGGCCAGTCAGATCGCCTTGGTCGCCATTCCCGTGGCCATCGCCGTCAACATCCTGATGTTGGCCTTGAAACTGACCCGCGTCGTCAATATCGATATCTGGAACATCTGGCACTTTACCTTCACCGGTGCCATCGTCAACATCGCCACCGGCAGCTATGTCCTGGGCATCGTCGCCGTCGCCATCCACGCAGCCTACGCCTTTAAGATGGGCGACTGGTTCATCCCGGTTACGGAAGATTATTTCGGCCTCGAAGGCATTGCTATCCCGCACGGCTCGACGTCCTGGTTCGGCCCGGTCGCCGTTCCTATCAACTGGCTCCTCGACCGCATTCCGGTCATCAAGGACATCGACATCAACCTGACTCACATTGAAAAAGTCATGGGCCACTTCGGCGATCCGTCGGTCATGGGTGGTATCATGGGCGTCATCATCGGCATCTTAGCCGGTTACGATATCCGCGGTATCCTGACCCTGGGCATTCAGATGGCTGCCGTCATCGTCCTCATGCCGCAAGTCGTAAAGCACATCATGAACGGCCTGCTGCCTATTTCGGAAGTCGCTAAGGCCAAGCTTCAGAAACGTTTTGCTCACTCGAATTTCTATATCGGTCTCGACTGCGCCCTGCTTCTCGGCGATCCGGCTGTTGTCACGGCATCCTTGCTGTTCATCCCGCTGACAATCCTCATCGCAGCCATCGTTCCGGGCAACCAGATCCTGCCCTTCGGTGACTTGCCGACTATCGGCTTCTTCATCGCCATGGCCGTCGGCGTCCATAAAGGCAACCTCTTCCGGACGGTCATCTCCGGCTCGGTCATCATGTTCATGACCATTTGGATTGCCAACCAGACCATTGCCCTGCAGACGACCCTGGCAGCCCACGGCGGCATGCTGAAAAATGGCGCGTCCCAAATTGCAGCCCTCGACCAGGGCGGCGCACCGATTACCTACATTTTGGAACAGGCCATGAACCTGACCGATTTAAAAGGTTTCCTGATCATCGGTATCTTCTACGTCTTCTGCCTGGTATTCACTTACTTCTGGCACAAGAAGGAAATGGCCAAACTGGCTGAATAATTTGATATCACTATATTCCCATAAAGGAGTGTTAATTCATGAACACCATTCTTTCTACGAGACAGATGCTGCTCGACGCACAGGCTCAGCACTACGCCGTACCGGCTTTTAATATTCACAACATGGAAACATTGCAAGTCGTCGTAGAAGTCGCCGAAAAGATGCATTCGCCGGTCATCCTGGCCGGTACGCCGTCGACGATTCGCTACGCCGGCCCCGCCTATATCGTAGCCATGGCCCAAGTTGCTGCTAAGCAGACGACGATTCCCATCGCCATCCACCTCGACCATCACGAAGATTTTGACGCTATTAAAACCTCTATCGACCTCGGCTTCCGGTCGGCCATGATCGACGCCTCCCGCGATCCTTACGATGAAAACGTTGCCCGCGTCAAGGAAGTCGTCGATTACGCCCACCATCGCGACGCCACGGTAGAAGCGGAACTTGGCAAACTCATCGGCCAGGAAGACGACCTCACGGTCAGTGAAGCCGACGGCGCTTATACCGATCCCGACACGGCAGCTGATTTTGTTGAAAAGACGGGCATCGACTCCTTAGCCATCGCCATCGGCACGGCTCACGGCCTCTATAAAGGCGAACCGCACCTCGACTTCGACCGCCTCAAAGCCATTCGCGAACGCGTATCGACTCCCTTGGTTCTCCACGGCGCATCGGACGTACCGGACGAATTGGTACAGAAAGCCATTTCCATGGGCATCTGCAAAGTCAACATCGCAACGGACCTCAAGATTCCCTTCTCCGACGCCGTCAAGCACTACTTCCAGGACAACCCCAAGGCCAACGACCCGCGCCAGTACATGACGCCCGGCAAAGAAGCCATGGCTGCCATCGTAGCTCACAAGATCGACGTCTGCGGCAGTGCCAATCGTTATTAAAAGGGGTGACGGTCGATGATACTCGTAGTCAATCTAAATCCGTCACTGGATAAAATTTATACCCTCGACGATCTTCCTTACGGGGAAGCGAGCCGAGCCAAGACCGTTCAAAATACGGCTGGCGGCAAGGGGACGCACGTGGCCAACGTCATTACGGCCCTGGGCCATCCCTGCACGGTCGTCGGGTTCCTCGGAGGCTATGTCGGCCAGTATATCCGCCACGTCTTAGATGAACGTCACATCGTCCACTGTTGTACGACCATCGAGGGAGAAACGCGGTCGTGCATCAACATGGCGACGCCCGACGGCAAACAGACGGAAGTCTTAGAGCCGGGACCGACCATCACAGAAGGGGAGAAGAACGAATTTCTCGCTCAGTATGATTTTGAATTAAAACGTAGTGATTTAGTTGTAGCCTCAGGGAGTCTCCCCAAGGGACTGGGCGATGACTTTTACGGCGAGCTCATCCGCCGGGCGAAAGAACAGGGCAAACCCTTTCTCCTCGATACCAGCGGCTCGGCGCTAATCCAAGGCTTGGAATCGGTGCCGTACTTCATCAAGCCCAACGAATCGGAAGTCGAAGTCCTGACCGGCCATAAACTGACCGATTTTGAAGAAGCCGTCCAAACCCTGCACGAACTCGAAGGGAGAGGCGTTGCCATGCCGACCATTTCCTTAGGCAAGAAAGGGGCTCTCTTGGCCCACGAAGGCAAGGTTTATCGGGCCGTACCGCCGACGGTCGACAAGGTCATCAATGCCGTCGGTTCCGGAGATTCCTTCGTCGCAGGTTTAGCTACGGCCTTAGATCGGGGCGCATCGCCGGAAGAAGCCCTTCGCCTGGCTGCTGCCTGCGGAACGGCCAACGTCTTAGAAGCAGAAAGCGGCGTCGTCGATCCGGAAAAGGTCGCTGCCATTCAACAAGAAGTGCAAATTACGCAGTTATAAAAAAATAGTGAAACAGCATTCGCTGTACTACACAGGGCTTTCGATAATATCAAGTTATCGGAAGCCTTGTTTATAATATTATAAGGACCTTCCTCATCTTCCGGAAACGGTCCTCCCTTGCAGTTTCCCCTAAAAATCCGTATACTAAAGACACGCACAAAAAAAGAAACGCAATCAGGGAATAGACCGTCTTTCAAAGGTCCCCGGTTTGCGTTAGGATAGGTTTACGACATGACGCGTGCCGACAGGGCACAGGGAGGTATAATTATGAAATATTTCATCGCTTCAGATATTCACGGCTCGGCCTATTACTGCCGCCGTCTCCTCGAGGCTTATGAACGGGAAGGGGCTGACCGATTGGTCCTCCTCGGCGACATCCTCTATCACGGACCGCGCAACGACCTTCCCAAGGACTATAATCCGAAAGACGTCTTTGCCATGCTCAACGAAAAGAAGGATGCCATCCTCTGCGTCCGCGGCAACTGCGACAGCGAAGTCGATCAGATGGTCCTGGAATTTCCCATCATGGCGCCGTATGCCATCCTGACTCAGGGAAGCCTCGTCGTCTATGCAACTCACGGCGACCATTATAACACCCACCGCCTGCCGCCCCTTCAAAAGGGCGACATCCTGCTCCACGGCCACACCCACCTGCCGGTTTGGGAACCCTTTGGACAGGACAATTATTACCTCAATCCCGGTTCGGCGTCCCTTCCGAAAGACGGCAATCCTCACAGCTACCTCGTCTGGGAAGATCAGACCTTTACCTGGAAAGACATGGACGGCAAGGCCTTCCACGAACTGACTTTATAAGGAGCCGGGAAAAGGCGCAGCCTGTCTTTTGGTACTGTTGGAATAGGGCCGCCGTCTGGGTCGTCTCCGATACGGGAAAAGTCTGAGAACCAAACTGACGGACGGCCATGATGCCCATGAGGGAATTAGTAATAAAACACTCGTCGAAGCCATCTATTTCATCGGGATAGATGGCTTTTTCGATGACGTCATAGCGATGACAGACGTAGGCGCGGACAATGCCCGGCAAGAGTCCGGCCTCGATGGGCGGCGTATAGAGCTGCCCATTTTTTATGAAGAATAGGTTGCTCACGGCGCCTTCTGTCAATTCACCTTTCGTGTTGCAGAAAATCGGCTCGTCGATGCCAAGCTGAGCGGCTTTACGTTTGGCCACGATGGAATCGCCGTAATTAAAGGTCTTATGGAAGACAAAGGGCGAACTTTCGTTGCGCCGGATGTCCGATAAGGAGAGGACGAATCCCGGACGGGAAGGCATGTCTTCGTAGGGATTTTTTCGCGACGTGAAGGATAGATTGTTATCGGAAGCCAGGATTTTTACGACACCCATACCGGCTCCTTCCCCTTCTATATAAGCGCGAAACTGATCTTTCCAATCAAGGGGAAGGGCGATGCCCAGCCAATGAAGGGCCCGGCGCAGCCTTTGTTCATGGGCTTCGAGCCAAACCGGTTGTCCCTTTACGAGGGACACGGTCTCAAAGGCACCGAGGCCGAATTGATAGCCGTCATCAAAGGTAAGGTTCATAATAGAAGGTGTCTCCTTTCAAGGCCGTGAGCAGGGCCTTGGCCTTTTGCCAGATTTCTTCGTACTCGAAGTCCCGATCCGATTCGGCCGTAATGCCGCCGCCGACACCGATGTAGTACCGATCGCCCTGACGGACGGCCGTGCGGATGACGATGTTGAGGTCGCAGTTTCCGTCGAGGGAGAGATAGCCGACGGTGCCCGTATAGAGCTGACGGCGGCTGGATTCCAGTTCGTCGATGATTTCCATGGCCCGCCTTTTGGGCGCCCCCGTAATGGAACCGCCGGGAAAGAGGGCCGTCAGGGCGTCCATGGCCGTTTGGTCTGGCAGGAGGATGCCAGTGACGCTGGCCACTAAGTGGAAGACCGAGGCATAGTCTTCGACGGAAAATAAGGTCGGGACGGTGACGCTGCCGGGCTGGCAGATTTTATGGAGGTCGTTTCGTTCGAGATCGACGATCATCAAAAGCTCGCTGCGGTCTTTTTGGGATGCCGCCAACTCTTTGCGAAGGACTTCATCTTCCGTCTCTGTCTTGCCTCGCCGCCGCGTGCCCTTGATGGGACGCGTTTCGATATGTCGGCCGTCGATGTGAAGGAGGCGCTCCATGGACGAGCTGATGATCTGGTACGAACCGTACTGCAGGTAAGCGCCAAAGGGCGACGGATTGTCCCGGCGCAGGCGGGAAAAGAAGGTGTACGGCGGGCAGGGACTATCGACGGTCAGGGTACTGGTAAAGTTGGTGACGTAGACGTCGCCGGCCAGCAGGTAGGTCATCAATTTTCGAAGGGCCAGGGCATATTCATCAGGCGTGCAGTCCGGATGGATGGACAGGGGATACGTTTCCGTCAGGGACGATGCCCTGAGGCCGGCCATTTTCCCGGCAATGACATCTTCCATCTTCTTCCAAAGGGTCGGCGCCGCTTCCGTGTGGCCGTTGGCAATGAACCAAAGGGAATGGTCTTTCAGGTCTTCGATGATGAAAAAGTCGTAAAATACCCATTTCATGTCGGCCATGGCGACCTTGGCTTCGTGGCGGGATACCAGTCGCTGACCCTTCATTCCGTAGTCATAGGTGACGTAGCCAATAGCCCCGTCGGTCAAGGGCAGGTCGGTATAATTTTTTGGTGATGGCGCTCAAGATAGGTCTTGAGATAGGCTTCGGCCGTCCCCGGGTGGTACTTGCCGTCGACGAAGAGGCGCCCCTTTTCGACGCTGACCTCATGATAGGGGACGAGGCCGATGATGGCGTATTGGCCAAGACTATTTTCTAAGGAGGAATCGAGAAAAGCGACGTTCTTTTCTTCGGCAAAGAGGGCAAAAATCTGGCTGGCCGTATAGGGCAGGTCCGAGCGGCGGACATAAGGTTCAGTCATGGCGGCGTCCTCCTTCTTCGGCACGGCAGCAAAAGGCCTGGATTAAGTCCGAGCCGTATTCGGAGAGCAGGGCTTCGGGGTGAAACTGGAGACCAAAGAGGGGCCGCTTTTTGTGCGATAAGGCCATGACGGCGCCGTCGTCACTGATGGCATCGACGCGGTATGTGGGCGGCAGGCTGTTTTTTTGGACGACCAGTGAATGGTAGCGGGTCACGGAAAAGGTTTTGGGAAGGCCTTTGAATAAGCCCGGCCGTCGTGATGAATGGCCGTCACCTTGCCGTGCATCGGCTTTCTGCCGCGGGTGACGGAAGCCCCGGCAGCGTAGGCCAGAATCTCCATGCCGAGACAAATGCCGAGGATGGGCATCGTATCCCCAAATTCCCGGACAATGGACAGGGACTGCCAGGCGTCGGCAGGCCCCTTCGGACCGGGGGAAATGATGAGTCCGTCAGGCTTCATGGCGGCAATTTCGCCAAGTCCAAGGGCATCGCAGGGGCGGACCTCGACGTCGCGTCCCGTTTCAGCGACCAGGTCAGCCAAATTATACGTGAATGAATCGTGATTATCGACGATGAGATACATAATGCCTCCTTATATCAAAAAATGGATAACGACGGCAGCCCAATAAAGGCACAGTCGTTATCCATAAAGGTCCGTAAACTGCAAGTAAGGGGAATCCCTCGTAATTAGTATACCATAATTCAGCCTCTTTGCCTAAGTTTTTTGTATAGTGAACGTACTCCCACCTATAGAGGTAGGAGCTTCCTGCTTCTACGAGAACAGCGCTGCAATTCCTAAGAATTTAGCGTCTTACACTCTCTCCACAGGCGTAGATTCCCGTGCGACCCACGGTATATATCTGAAACTCAAGCTAGCGCTATGCGTTTTGTTTCCTCGCGAATGTTTATGGCAGCATTCTTATCGCGATGATGATGCGTGCCGCATTTTGGGCAAGTCCATTCACGGATGGATAAGTTTTTCGTCTTTGCATTCTGATTCCCACAGCTATGACAAATCTGGCTGCTGGGATACCATTTGTCGATTTTGACCAGATGTTTTCCCTGCCAGGCAAGCTTATAGGAAAGCATCTGCACAAAAAGACTCCATCCATTATCGGCTACGGATTTTCCGAAGCTGAATTTACGGCCTTTTTTATGTTTGGCCATCTCCTTGATGGAGATATCTTCGATACCAATAGCATCATAGCGGCTGACAAGAAAGCGGGATTTCTTGTGCAGAAAATCGCGGCGCTGATTCGCCACTTTCTCATGCAGGACAGCGACACGTTTTCTTTGCTTCTCGCGATTTTTACTGTCCTTAGCTCTTCGACTCAGGATTCTTTGCGCTTTAGCCAATTTTTTCTCGGCTTTGCGCAGAAAATCAGGATAAGCAGCATCCGGTTCGTCCGAAGCCACGTAAAGCCCCTTCATAGCAAAATCCAGTCCTAGAAAATGCTTTGGTATTATGGGGAGCACTTGGTTTTCGTACTCGACCAATATACTGATATAGTATTTTCCAGAGGGTGTTTTGCGGATAGTAACGGTCTTTATGGTACTGTTTAGCATGAGTGGACGATGCTGACGAAGTTTCACCCAGCCGACTTTTGGCAGTTTGATCTTGCCATCTTCGATGCGTACGGACCCCTTCTGGTTATTCGTAGAATATGCGAAGCAGCCGCTCTTTCGGGACTTGAAATGCGGCTTGCCAAAATGCTTCGGATTTTTCCAGAAATTATTGTAGGCCCGATTGAGGTTCATCTGAGCATTGGCTAATGCCAGACTGTCCACTTCCTTGAGCCAGGGATATTCCGCCTTATACTGTGCCGGCGTATTGTTCAGCTTTTTGCCTGTCTTTTGGTAATAGTCTAAGCGGTCACCGAGCATCTTATTATAGATGAATCGGACACAGCCGAACGTCTTGGCAAACAGGCTTTCTTGTTCGATTGTCGGATACAGACGATAGCGGTAGGCCCAATTCATGCGATTCACCGTCCTTGCTGTTCGATGTACTTACGGATGATTTCTATAGGAGCACCGCCAGTGGTCAAAAGGCAGAAACTACGCGACCAGAACATCTCTTTCCAGAGCTTTTGACGGACCTCCGAAAAATCCTTTTTGATCAGTCGGGAGCTGGCACTCTTATAGGCGTTGATGAACTTTGACAGTTCCGTATTCGGATGGGCACGAAATAGGATATGCACGTGATCTTGGTCATGATTCCATTCTTCCAAGGTGATATGATAAGAAGCACCGATTCTCACAAAAATATCCTTTGCAAACCGACTCATGGCTTCGGAAAATACCTTGCGTCGATATTTCACGACTAAGACCAAATGGTAATGGAGTAAGAATACTGAATGATTGTTATTGTCTAATTCCATAATATATCACCGACTTATTCCTTATACGACTGATTATATCATAGAATGACCCTGCGGCCAATCTGTCTGTCTCAATTACTTGCGTGAACTCTCCAGACCCGCGTTCATCCCCCACCTTTAAGTGGTAGCGGACTTTTCGCGGAGAGGTTAAAACAGGCTGTACGAGGAGTGTCATTTCAAGTATACTAAAAGAAAACACATCAAAAGAAAAACGGAAATGAGGGATACCCATGCGAATCTTAGAACCTACCTTACGGGCGGCCATTGCCCAGTCGTCACCGGTCATGTTTAACAAAGAGGCGACGCTGAAAAAAGTCGTCTCCCAAATCGAAGAAGCCGGCCGAAACGGCGCCGCGCTCATCGTCTTTCCCGAATCACTGGTGCCGTGTTACCCTTACGGCCTGACCTTTGGCTTTACCGTCGGCAGCCGCTCCGAAGCTGAACGGGCCGATTGGCAGCGCTACTACGAACAATCCGTCGTCGTCAGCCGTGACCTGGCCCCGGTGGCCGCAGCCGCCAAGGCTTTTGGCATCTACGTCAGCCTGGGCATTACCGAGCGGGATGAAACGACGTATTCTCTCTATTGCAGCAACGTCATCTTTGAGCCCGACGGTACCTTAGCCGCCCATCACCGGAAGATCAAGCCAACGGGCGCTGAACGCTACATCTGGGCCGATTCCCATCAGCCGTCGACGTATTTTCCCATCGTCCAGACGCCGTGGGGGCCCATGGGATCCCTCATCTGCTGGGAAAATTACATGCCACTGGCCCGAACCGCTCTCTATCAAAAAGGTGTCAGCCTTTACTTAGCGCCCAACACCAACGACAATCCCGAATGGCAGGATACGATCAAGCACATCGCCATCGAAGGCCACTGCTACGTCTTTAACGTCGACCAGTATTTTACCAAGGACATGTACCCGACGGACTTAGTGGAAACGGGCGCCGTCGACAAACTGAATGCCGCCACCTGCCGCGGCGGCAGCTGCATCATCGATCCCTGCGGCCATTACGTCACCGAGCCCGTTTGGGATAAAGAAGCCATCATCTACGCCGACCTCGATATGAATCAAGTCACCCTGCGCCACATGGAATTCGACGCGGCCGGCCATTACAGCCGCCCGGATATCCTCGAACTCATCGTTCACGAATAAGGAAAAATCAGGCAATCGTAAGATTTTTTAGCCATAATAAAACGCCGTTAAACAAGCGCTATCCTCGTTTAACGGCGTTTTCCATAAGCGCCCGATATCCGACAGCAAGGGAGGCGGGCATGCCGGTGGGGGGGCTGGGGGATTCAGGCAATTTTACTGCCATTGGCTACTAATTTGAACTGCAGGCCTAATACTTTGGCGGCCCGTTTGCACATGAGCATACGCTGCATGAAGATTTCAAAGTAATCCATGAGCGAGCAGATCGATTCGTCGAGCTCGATTTCGAGGCGGATGACGTTCTTGTGGCGGTCGATGTGGAGCTTTGACGAAAGGGCGGCATAATTGACGCGGTCGTGCTTGTCGAAGGTTTCGGGAACCTTGTTGCGCACGCGGTTGCGGCGGACGTCGCTCTTATCGGCCAGAATAAGGGCTGCCGAAATGGGATCAAAGGCGACGCCGCTGTGCTCGTCATGCTGGCCGATGGCCGAAATGATGGCGGCAATATCTTCCGGCGGAGCGCCCCAGTCGCGGAGGAACTGGAAGGCCATGAGGGCTCCGGTATGGGCGTGGTCGACGCGATTGATGCTGTTGCCGATATCGTGCATGTAGCCGGCAATCCGGGCCAACTCGACGGTATGTTCGTCGTAGCCCAATTTTTTCAAGATGCGTCCGGCCGTGACGGCGACTTTGGCCGTGTGTTTCTGCGAGTGGTCGGTATAACCGAGGGCGTCGAGCACTTTGTTGCCCTGTTCCAAATAGATGCTCAGTTCCTTGGCATGGGTGATATTTTCATAGGTCAGTTTTTTCATGCAATCCTTCCTTTGCTCTTTCTTGTCTTATCTTTTAGCATACCAAAGCACTGTATATATTGCGTAAAGTTCTGATAAAAAGTCAGCCTTATTTTGAAAGGGAATATTTTTTACCATTTTCCTTTGTGAAGGCCCGGCGCCGGGAGTATAATAAGAGTATATTTGAAAGGGGGATTTTTATATGAACGAAGTTATGAAAGCACTCTTAGAACGACGCACCATCCGTCAGTATGAAGACAAAGCCGTTCCGGCGGAACTCATTGAACAGATTGTCGAAGCCGGCCTCTATGCACCGTCCAGCATGGGCAAGCAGAATTCCAAGATCGTCGTCATCACCGACAAAGAACTGATCCATGAATTATCCGTCGTGAACAACGAAATCGGCGGCTGGGCCGAAGGCAACGATCCTTTCTACGGCGCCCCCGTTGTCCTCCTGGTCCTGGGATATACCGGCCTTGGGAAACAAAAATACGACGGCAGCGTCGTCATGGAAAACCTCATGCTGGCCGCTCATTCCCTGGGCCTTGGCAGCTGCTGGGTCCACCGGGCTAAAGAAGAACTGGAAAAGCCCGTAGGAAAGAAAATCTTCGACAAAATCGGCCTCTCGGCAGACGAATGGGAAGGCATCGGCAACTGCATCATCGGCTATCCCAAAGGAGAAGCGCCGAAAGCCGCTGCTCGTAAAGAAGACCGGGTCTACCACATCGACTAATAAGAAGGCAATACGAGTGTCCATAGCAAACAAAAAGGAAAGCGACATATATCGCTTTCCTTTTTGTTCGTTAATGATTGCGTTTGCAACCTTAATCGTGCTGGTTATTTCAGCTCGCTAACCTTAATTCTATTTTAGCACATTTTTTAGAAAAAGGAAGGTAGCATAAGACTATCCTTATTCGGTATTTATCGACGAATTATTATGCCTTGTACAGGTTTTTAATGCTTAATTTTAACTGTTCTTTTATGCCAATCTTTTGGGAAACCGAGTTTTGCAAGAATTTCATTATAATCAATTGTCTCCATTCGGTTCTGTAACTTATTACATTCTTTGCGTATTGTATTATGTACAACACCATATTCATTTTTACTCAAAAAACATTGAAGCGAAAGGAAAACAGAATACACTGTATTTCGCTGCATACCAGAACGAATATTATATTGAGCATGTAATGGTTCCCAATATTTGCTGTCACGGCGACAGGTAAAACCTAACAGTCTATTATTGTGAGCGCATATATTTCTGACATCGTTTATATTCTCAATAAAGCTATGCATCACTTCTGGCGAAAATGGAATGGTCAAAACGGAAGCTGGCAGGTGATCCTGGATAAAACTCATCATGTCTTTAGCCACTGCATTTTGGACAGATAGCGTAGACTTCGAAAACATATATTTCAATTCTCCAAAATCTAGATAATTAGCTAATACCCATATGGGGACGTCGTGATGCTGGTTAACGTAATGCGCGATACTGCTATCTTTGTGCTTTTTATAATATTCAATTTTTTTAGCTAGTCGAGAAATCGTCGAAATAGCTTCCACGGCCTTCTCTTTATCATAACAGTTGATATTTAAATAAGCATAGGGAATATTGGCATTAGCTTCTGCAAAACGATGCGCAAAAATAGCTGTAAAATGAGTCTCTACGGTAAGAATAGCCCGAAGTAAGGCTTGCTTTACTTCTCGTTCAAACACATATAAACGAGAAATCTCATCAAAACTGGTTCCACCCGCATACTGATCACCATTCCGAGGAAAATAGTTTGCATAGCCATTGATAATGTTATAATAATTTTGAGTTAATAAATATCTCTTTGCTTTATTTATATCATCTATTTTAATTTTCGGTCTACGAGTATCTGAATCTGTTCATCGATGGTCTTAAATTCCTTCAAAAAAAAAGGCCTCCTTCCATATAATGGAGAAGGCCTTTCCTTCGCACTGGTCCCCGTAGAGATTACAGCACTCTCTGTGTGTCCCCATTATAAGCTATAAAACGGTAAAAGTCAATATGATGTAACTATTGTAGTAAGAAGATACGTCTGTTTCGTAAATAACTGCTTATATGTGTTTATGTTATTTTAAAATATCATTTTGTTATAAAGTTTATTTATTAATCATTTTGATATTGTATCCTGGAATTTTTTTATAAAGATTTTATCCTTAAAAGGAAGGGAAGAAATTAATATTATTTCAGTATATGCCTATATTTTCCGATAAGTATTAATTATCGGAAAATCAAGTATTATTCACTATAAAAGACTTTCTTGCCGCCATCATTTCCGCCCATATTTTATAAAATGGCATCGAGCTTTTTCATGGCTTCTTTATTGCGTTTATCCGTAATCGTATCGTAGATGTTAGCCGTCGTAGCAATGGAGGAATGGCCCAGGCGCTTGGAAACGTAGTCCAATTCGATGTTGTTTTCCAGCATCATCGTGGCGTGGGTATGACGGAAGGAATGGAAGCTGCCGTTGTGAAATTCTTTTTTGCACCACATGTTGAAATAGCGCATGTCGTTGCTGGTCATGGAGCGGCCATCCTGACGGGTGCAGACGAAGTCGTTTTCCCGATAGTCACTGCCATAGAGACGGCGATTTTTGGCCTGCTGCTCTTTATGGCGAACGAGGGCCTTGTATAAGGTTTCATTAAAGGGGATGGTCCGCAGAGATGACTTTGTCTTCGGCGTCGCCTTACAGACCGGCGTTCCCGTCTTGTCGTACAAGGTACTGTCAACGGAAATAGTGCGATTTTCCATGTCTATATGGGACCACTGCAGGGCCAGACATTCGCCGACGCGAAGGCCGGTACAGTAGGCAATCATGCAGGGGGCGTAATATTTATGCCCTAAGGGGAAGGTCTGAAAGATGTGATTCAGTTGATGACGGGAAAAGATGAATGGCTTTTTCCGGGGAATGTCGAACTTCGGCATCTTGACGTTAGCCATAGGATTGCTGTCGATATACTGGCGGTTGGACACGGCCCAGCGCATGCCGTCGTTGAATACCGTGAAAATCGTCTTGACTGTCGATCGGGAATAGCCTTTTTGCTTCAGCAGATTGAGCCAATCCTGTATTTCCGCCGTCGTCAATTCCGACAGTTCATAACTGCCGAAACGGGCGCCGATATGCCATTTGATGACCCCATTATAGGCGTCGTACGTATTGGGACCGAGATTGATTTCAACGTCCTTTTCCAGCCATTCCAAGAAGAAGGGCATGACCTCCATGGCCGGTTCCGCATCGTGTTCCGGATCGTCGAGGGCGGCCATGGCCTGGCGATAGGCTTTGGCGGCTTGGGCGTAGGTCGTACCGCCGACTCGTTCGACTCGTTTGCGGCCAGAACCGTCGGCTGCCGGATATTCGATTGTATAATACCATTTCTTACCGCGTTTGCGCAGATACACGTCGCACCGCCTCCTTTATTTGTATTGTACACTAATAACCGGGGAGACGCAACAAATGTTCCCATCCTATTTGCCCGTATAAGGAAAGATAGACTCATGCGACGTATAATCTGTCGAAAAATCACGAAAAAGGCTTATAAAGGGAAATAGGGCTTATTTATCTAAAAAGAGAGTAAATAGAAACAAACGTTCTCTGAATAAACCAAAGCCTTCGCTAAACATATGTTCTAAATACAAAAATCGCCGGATGTAGTACAATACATAATGAATCTATCGTTCCCAAAGGGGAACAGAAAGGCCGAACCATGCCCCCCTTAATTACTACCTATACCGGAAAGCATTTTGACATCACGAATATGGATCCCGCGGCCATTGGTATCGAAGACATTGCCCACGCCTTGTCCCTCATCTGTCGCGGCAACGGTCACGTCCGGACCTTTTATTCCGTCGGCCAGCATTGTCTGCAGTGCGCCTATGAAACGGAAGCCCGCGGCGGATCAGCGCGTCTCATCGTGGCAGCGCTCTTACACGACAGTACCGAATGCTACATGTCTGACGTACCGCGGCCCTTAAAAGCCGTCATGCCCGGGTATTCCGAGACCGAAACAGCCTTGCTGAACCTCATTTATGAAAAGTACCTCGGCAGCTCTTTGACGGATGAAGAAACGGCGTATCTCAAAGGCATCGACAACGATTTCCTGTGGTACGACCTGACCTACTTGCTGGATGACAGACCCGATGGCAAGGCACCGACCGTCCATATCACGCCTGATTATACCGTCCAGCCCTTTGCTGACGTCGAGGAAGAATACCTGGCCTTGTTCCGCCGTTATGCCCAATCGATTTCGAAAGGAGAATAATTCGATGAATATACAAATCTTCGGCACGACAAAGTGCTTCGATACAAAAAAAGCCCTGCGCTATTTTAAAGAACGGAAGATCCCGGTCCAATTCGTCAATCTGAAAGAAAAAGGCCTGAGCAAAGGCGAATACAACAAAGTCAAACAAGCCGTCGGCGGCCTCGACGCCATGATCGACACCCACTGTAAGGACCAAGACACCTTGGCCCTGATCCAATACGCCGTAGACAGCGAAAAAGACGCCAAGATCTTAGAAAACCAACAAGTCTTAAAAACGCCCATCGTAAGAAACGGCGCCAAAGCCACCGTAGGCTACGAGCCGGATGTTTGGAAGACTTGGGACTGATAATCCTGCCCCTCAACGATGAACGATTAGGCAAGACATACAATAGGCCTCAACAGCGAGATATGCGCTATTGAGGCCTTGTTATCGTAAAAAATTATGTTCACACTTGGATATCTGTTTGTTTGGTATCGGCTGTTACGGGATCACTCCAGGAAGAATTCCATGACGTACCGTTGGTATAGTGGATTTCAGCTAATTCAACGTGAAATTTTCGTCCATTGTCAAGGCCATGGAGCGTCCAGTGATAACTCTCAGACGACAGTCCTCGAGGTTCGATAGTATGCTGACTCATAAGTACGGTAAAAGGATCGCCATAACCAAATTCAGTAACCTCTTGGCCAAAGTTATCTCTAGCTGACAGACGAACCTTAAAACCGTCAATGGTCTTATCGCTTTCGTTTTGTATCTGAATATAAGCGACAGGTTCTCCAATCACATTTTTATCGACTTCAAAGTTGGCGATAGAGGCCGGGGCTGGTAATTTGACTGGTTTTTGTTCTTTTGCCTGTGCCGGTGCTTGTTTCTCTTCCTGTTTTACCGAATCTGATTGCTGCTGTTCTTCTTTTTCAAGGTTGTTGAAGCCGTCGTACAGATTTACCCCTATAATACAAATAATGACGGCTGCGATAAAACGGTTCCAAGTCCGTACCCGTTGTTTCTTATCGTCAGAAGGCCATAGTTTCCGTACTTTTGACATAATTGGGGAAGACGGCTGCTGAGGCGGCTCATCTGGCTGAATATCATGTTTCTTCGACGCTCTTGAAGGACGAACAGTCGCCCCGCAATAGGGGCAAAACTTAGCATCATCCTGAATCTTTTTACCACACTGAGTACAAAACATCGTATCGCTTCCTTTTTTTGAATGGACGAACATTTCCATTCCCTCAAGAAATACAGCACAGAGATCCATTTTATCCTGCAATTTGTTCTAAATAGACTGGTTACTATATCAAGACCAAGGGAACACTACCTATAATTTAACATACTAGTCATGAAATATCAATAAATATTGTACAATAATGATATATTAAGTACATCTATTCAGAACGAAGCATGAAAGGGATATATGCTAGAAGTTCTCCTTTCATGAAAGGCCTATTATTATATTCTCAATATTATTATCAATAATAGTAGGAGAGAAGAAGGCACTATCCCAAAAAGATTCGTAACTTAGCCGGATAAATCACGGCATAAACCAGGTTTCTAGTGCCAATCAGCTAATGGCGCCGTATATAGTTATAAAACGCCACATACAGCTGAATACGGATTTTGGCAGCCCGGATTCAATCCATAGATTTAGACCCAGCCATATGTACATGTATCTAAATCCAGCCCGACGGCTGTATGGATCTATATAAGGCTTATAAGGATATCTGGTAAAGTCAGGTACAAGAACCAGTAGTGACGAAATAAAATCACGAGGGATAAGTCGGGAGTGCCGGATAAAAAAGAGCTGCTGCATGTACATAATGTATCATTAACATAAAATAGAACCTCAGATCCGGGCCTGGGACGGGGGTAGGAAAAAACATGCAATTACTTCCGATAACGTTAAATTATCGTAAGTAATGAAATAATGAAAAATCAGGACATTTCAGCTAAATCTCATCCGCCGCATATCTAAGCCATTTATCCCTTATCATCCATCATAATTGACATTATAAAATCGGACTGTCTCCCCAATATTTTTATTCAATATGGGAAGTTTTAGATCTCATTGTGGGAAGTTTTGTGGGAAATTTGAAAACCAATTGTGGGAAGTTTGTGGGAAGCTAAAAACGCCGTCATAACCTAGTCTGCGGCGGCTTTTTTAGTACCTCGTTCTAATTACTGTTTCACATGGCTGCCATTGTTTGACGATATCCATCGCTCTGTCGGATTTACTTCTTTGGACATCGTGTGTATGCTGCAGCTTCCCATCGATCGACTTGATCACTGGCACTAATTCGGCTTTTTCCACCTAATGTCGTCCCTTGCCGAATCTGATTTTCATCGAATGTCATAACGATAACATTTTTCAGCAATGATTTTCTTCGCCATCTTATGTCATAACCTGGTTGCCTAGACTATTTTACACACCTGGAATTTACGTTTATAATAAAAATGTGCCGCTATGTAACTGAAGGAGATGCCAATGAAAAAAACTATATTATCAGAAGAAGATCCTGCAAAAGAAATCGGAAAAACTTTAAAGAAGATTCGTTTTGACCGTGAACTGACCTTAGATAACGTCTCTATGATGACCGGTGTCAGTAAAACGATGTTAGGACAAATAGAACGTGGGACTTCTGTTCCTACCGTATCGGTCTTATGGAAAATCGCAAAGGGACTCCAAGTATCGTTATCTACATTATTAAATGAACAACCGGTTCAATACAAAGCGGTAAACATTCTAAATGATTTACAGCCTGTATATGATGAAGATAACAAGATGGTTTTATATAATGTGTTTCCTTTTAATCCTTTGAACGGGTTTGAATATTTTTATATCATATTAAAACCGGGAGCGAATCATGAATCTGCCCCACATCGCAGTGTTACCGAAGAATACATCGTGGTTACGGAAGGCACCTTAACATTACAGGTAGAACAGCACACCTTTACGTTAGAAGCACCTGCTAAAATAAACTTTCATGCCAGTGTACATCATGCTTATATTAATAACACGGATCAGGATGTAATATTCCAAAATATTATGAAATATTAAAAGTTTTTGAAGTGAAAACATATGAACTGCCACAAAAACCCGAAAGCTAAGTTACTTAACTTTCGGGTTTTGATAATTCCAACGCCAAATCTTTTATTTGAAAGAAACGATATGGACGCCTTCTTCTTCAATAATTTCATGTAAGTGTTGTAATTCTTCTTCACTCGGCGTTCGAAATAAATCACTAGAATAAGGCATGCCTAATTGATAATGTTTGTCTTCACCATAGCGATGATATGGCAGTAATTCCATGCAGGGATCCTTTAGATATTTTTTTACAAACCGTGCCGTTTCCCGAATATTATCATCATCGCCATTAATCCCCATAATGGTAGGAACTCTTACAACGATTCCCTTTCTTTCCTTACCCAAAGCAGCAATATTATTCAGAATACGCCGATTGTCTATGCCGGTAAAGGCAGCGTGTTTTTCACTATCTATCAGTTTTATATCCATAAATAATAAATCGATTTTATCCAGTGTAGGTTTTAACCGTTTCAAGTCAAAATGCCCGCTTGTTTCCATGGCCTGATTTAATCCCATATCATATACCTGATTCACTAAATCAGCTAAAAATTCCGGCTGGGCTGTGCATTCGCCGCCTGAATACGTCACGCCGCCGCCTGAATTATGGAAAAACAGCATTTGCGTTTCTAATTTATTCAGAATTTCATCAACTGTCATTTCTGTAACTGTATTTTTGCGGGCCTTTTCTAAACAAACATCGACACATTGACCACAGCCATTACACTTAACACGTTCTGAAGGATCATTGAGATTCATGCCAACACGTACAGGACAGACACGGGTGCATCGGCCGCAATGGATGCACCGTGATTGAAGATACATGATTTGGTTTTGTCCTGTATACCCTTCTGGATTTGCACACCATAAACACCGTAAGGGGCAACCGGCAAAGAAGACAATCGTCCGTATTCCTTCACCGTCATTGACAGAGTAATTTTGCAGCTGCAGTATGCGTCCCTTAGAATGAATCATGGACGGAGCGGCGAATAATGGAATCCTGCAGGCGTTTAGACAGATGTACAAACTGTGTACTATATCCAGCGACACGTACCAATAAATCCTTATAATTTTCAGGATGTTTCTGAGCATCCAATAAAGTTTCCGTAGATAGCGTATTAAACTGAATATGGAAGGCTCCCAGATCAAAGAAAGACTGGACAACGGCAGCCAAATTACTGCGTCCCCGCTTGGTTGCGACTAAATCATGGCTGAGCCGCATGTTCAGTAAGGTACCACCAGAATGAATATCCTGATTCATCTTGGCACAAGATTTCATAGCTGCCAGCGGTGTAGCTGTATCGGTTCCACCAACAGGCGAAATTCCTTCAGAAATAGGTTCCGTTGCTTTACGCCCACAAGCCGATGCACCTAATACCCTACCGGTAGGAATAAAGTTCGAAATGCCCATAAAAGCCGTCGTAAATGGATGACCATAAAAATCTTTATACTTCACCGTTTCTTCGTAATAATGATTTTCAATCCTTTTGGCTATATCATCGACATAATCATCATCATTACCGTACTTCGGGCAAGCTTGTGCTCTTTTACGGAGTTCTTCATAGCCGTCCCAGTTGTTGTCGCAAGCCTCTAACAGGTCCTGTAATGTGCAGACATGGTCATCAAACACCAGTTTCTTTATAGCCGCTAAGCTATTCGCAGATTCAGCTAACCCAATCCCAGTCAGTACAGGTCCAATATTGTATTTCGCGCCGCCATCAACTAAATCCTTACCTGATTGCAGGCATTCTTCAGAAAGGGCTGAAAAATAAGGCCGGGGAATATATTCCTTTTGAATTTTCTGAGCCAAAATAGACGATTCTACGGCCACCGCAATCAGATTATCAAACTGTTTATAATAAGCATCTGCCAATTCATCATAAGTCTTAAAATCACGACCCATGGCTAATCCCATTTGTTTCCCCGTTAACCGGCTTTTCCCGCAATTGGTGGCGTATTCAAGGGCCGCGCTAAAATTAACGTTGGCTGTACTCGTCCATTCGAAGGTCTTTCTAAAATGAGGAACGACACAACCACAGTTATTCCAATCACGCGCATCTTCCGTTTCATACCCTAAATTTTTTAACATCATATAGCCGGTCTTATCGCTATGAATCGCGGGAAACCCCGTTCCCTGTGCGACCAACTCCATGACGGCATCCACAAAGCGGCGCGGGCTGTCGTGGGAAATACGGACAGACAAACCAGGTTGATGGGTTTTTACTTCGCTCGTCGCTTTGAGTGCTAAATAACTTAACTCATTTGTCGCATCTTTTCCGTCTCGATCACTGCCGCCTACGGTCAAATTCTGAAACTGGTTATAGCCTGCAAAGAAATCAGCGGTATTCGCGGAAATCGTCCAAACCCATTCAGACAGCTTAAGCCAATAGCATTCCATTAATTCCAAAATGCTGTCATCATCATGAAGCCGGTGTTCTATATCATACTTGTAATACGGATACATGTATTGATCGAATCGTCCCGGATTCAGAGAAAGGGGATTTTCCATAATGATTCCGCCCCACTGATAAAACCAAATCATTTGCAAGGCTTCTTGAAATGTGGTAGGAGGCTGGGCTGGAATTTTATCGCAAATTTCCGCCATCTGCAACAATTCCTGTTTACGTACAGAATCCGTTTCGTGTTCCGCTAATTTTCTCGCTTCTTCCGCATAGCGTTGGCCAAGCGTAATCATCCCTTCGCCACAAAGGATAACCGCTCGATAAAAGTTTCTTCTTTCCATGCCGGTAGGAGACGTTAACTCAACATCCTGCAACTTATTTTTACATTCATCAATGATTCCCTGCCAGCCTTTAAGGAACAAGCCATCCTCATAATCCGGCGTAATTTCACCAACAGACTGCCTCCACTTCGAATCGGTATCTACAATCCCAGTATCAACGCCCACTTTTGCCGTTTCATCCGGAATCTGAGCCAAGAACGCTTCTTCGACAGATTTCCCCTTCCAATATGGGAATATATGGTTACGCACATATTCTCGCTGCTCTGGCGTCATTTTATACGGATCCTGTTCACGGGTTGAAAAAGTATCCATTTCTTTATCGACCCAGGTCCAAGAAAATTCCGGAGTTAAAATACCACATTTCCGAAATTCTCCAATCGCGCCTACAATTAATTCGCCTTCAAAGATATATACGCCTAATTGTTCACAAACCGCTTTAAAGGCCTTTGCTCTGCGAATAATCGCTGCCTGGCCCTCTGTCTTTTTATAGGATTCTGTCCAAATCCGTGCTCTTTCATACGAAATAGAAGGCATATCATTCACATAGGCATCTTTCGCTTTCTGAATCCGTTCCGTCAACATATCAATCCCACCTTAGCACTAAAAAACAACTTTTATGCGTTATAACGTACGAACTATTTTCTATATTATAACACTATTTCAAAAGAAGAAAAAGATATAAGACGTTAATACTTTATATATTTTAGATGGCCTTACTTATCTTTAATATTTTATAAGTGTGATCCTTAACCCCTTTCAGTAAACGCTTATACTCCGAATACCTAAGCCCGATGTCTTGGAATCAGCCATAGTTCTTGTACGCTTTCACGACCTGTATAACTCCTTTTTTATATCAAAGTCGGCAAAATGTCGACAAAAAAGCCATGAACTTACAAAGATTTCTTTCTGCATAAGTTCATGGCTTTTTATTTCAGTAATTACAAACTCTGAATTGATGTTCTAATAATTTATTCTTCTTTTCTGACCTTGGGTTTCATACCCCAAACGACGGCGTTCATGATGATGACAATCAGCAGTACGACCGCCATGGCGACCCAAAATCCCATATTGATGCCGAATAAGTCGCCTCTTCCAAAGAGATCGATCCAGAGTCCTTCCCAATCCAATATCATGATTCACACCTCCTACAGTAATTCGCCATAGTGGCGGACGTATGCTTTTTTAACACTCGTTGCCAAGACCATATACAGCAGAATGCATGGAATCAGGTAGGCAAAGTAGATGGCCGGCAAAGCGACGAAGCCGAGGGCCGGTCCAATCGGCGTGAAAGGAATGACCGTCAAGACGGCAATCCCGGTCAGGGTCAGGAACATGACCGGAGCCGATGCATGGCTTTGAATAAAGGGCAGTTTCGGCGTACGGATCATGTGAATGACCAAGGTCTGGCTCCACATGGATTCGACGAACCAACCAGCCTGGAACATGGCGACATACTTGAACTGCATGGCGTCAAGTTCGGCTCCGCTGTAATACGTGGCCAAATCGTTGAACAATACGCCATGGGAAACAAATATCGGGCAAAATACAAAATACATGAAGGCATAGGTTGTAAAGTCAAAGATAGAACTTGTCGGCCCAAGCCACATCATGAAGCTGCCAACGCTGGAGGCATCCCATTTTCTCGGGACGGAGACGAATTCTTCATCGACGTTATCCCAGGGAATGGCCGTGCAGGACAAGTCATAGATCAGGTTCAGCAAAATCAGCTGCAGGCTCATCATCGGCAGGAACGGCAGCAGTGCCGACGCTGCCAGGACGGAAAACATGTTGCCAAAGTTAGACGACGCCGTCATCTTGATATACTTAATCATGTTGGCATAGGTCTTGCGGCCTTCAATGATGCCGTCATCGAGTACCATGAGATCTTTTTCCAGCAGAATAATGTCGGCCGATTCTTTAGCAACGTCGACGGCCGTGTCTACGGAAATGCCGATATCGGCGACTTTCATCGCGGCAGCGTCATTGATGCCGTCCCCCATGTAACCGACGGTGTGGCCGTTTTCCCGCAGGACGGAGACGACACGGGATTTCTGATCCGGCGTCAGTTTGGCAAAGACATCCGTCGTTTCGGCGGCTTTGGCAAGTTCAGCATCGCTCATGCGATCGAGATCGGCGCCAAGGAGCATGTTGCGTACTTCCATCCCTACTTGTTTGCAGATGGTGCGCGTGACTTTATCATTATCGCCGGTCAGGATTTTGGTAATGACACCATGTTTTTTCAAGGCACTGATAGCGTCGGCCGTCGATTCTTTCGGCGGATCCAGGAAGGCCAAGTAGCCGATGAGCACCATGTCGCATTCATCCTTTACGCCAAAGGCGCCAACCGGTGACGGATTGCTTTTCTGGGCTACGGCAAGGACGCGGAAGCCCTTGTCATTCAGGTTACTTACGGTATCCAAAATCCGCTGGCGCAGGGCGTCTGTAAGGGGCTGTACGCTGCCGTCACAATCGGCAAAGGAGCAGATGGAGAGCATTTCTTCGACGGCACCTTTGGTGACCATCTGGGTCTTCCCACTCTTGTTCTTGACGACCGTTGTCAGCCGGCGGCGGGCAAAGTCAAAGGGAATTTCATCGACCTTGACGTAGTTTTCCGAGAGGTCGACCAGCTTCGGATCCTGGGCTTCTTCTTCTTCCGTGCGGTGAATGACGGCCAGGTCCATGAGGTTTTTGTACCCGGTCTGGAAATAACTGTTCAAATAGGCGTGGCGCAGTACCCGCGTATCTTCTTCGCCATTAACGTTGAGATGATATTCCAGAACGACCTTGTCCTGGGTCAGGGTCCCCGTCTTGTCCGTGCAAAGAATATCGATAGCGCCGAAGTTCTGGATGGAGTTCAGATTTTTGACGATGGTCTGCTTCTGGCTCATGGAAACGGCTCCTTTAGCCAGGCAGGTCGTTACAATCATGGGCAGCATTTCCGGCGTCAGGCCGACGGCAATGGAAATCCCGAATAAGAAGGCGTCGAGCCAGTCATTTTTGGTAAAACCGTTGATGAAGAATACCAAGGGCACCATGACGACCATAAAGCGGATCAGGACCCAGGAAACGGCATTGACACCGCGGGTAAAACTGGTTTCTACGGCTTCGCCGGCAAGGGCCGAGGCCATGGAACCGAACAGCGTCTGGTCGCCGGTGCTGATGACCACCGCCGTGGCACTCCCGGAAACGACGTTACTGCCCATAAAGGCAATATTCGTATATTCTGTGACCGACTCTTTCTGGGCACTGACATTGCCCGTCTTTTCGATGGGTTCACTTTCGCCGGTCAGACTGGACTGGCTGACAAACAAGTCCTTGGCCGCCATCATGCGGACGTCGGCCGGAATCATATCGCCTGCCGATAAGTGAACGATATCGCCGACAACCAGTTCGTCCAAGGGAATTTCGACTCTTTCCTGTCCGTCACGGGTAACGGTGCAGGTCGTCGTAATCATGGCCAATAGTTTTTCCGCTGCATTCCCACTTCTCGATTCCTGGATAAAACGAAGGGTCCCGGAAATGAGAACCATGACGACGATGACGATGACCGTGACCGGGTTAAAATCATCGGGCGTGCTTCCCCACATCGAAAAAATAGGGAAAACGATATCGGTCATCGTAGACACGATGGCCAGGAAAAAGAGAATGGCCGTAAAGGGATTAATAAAGGCTTCGGCCAGCCGTTTGGCCAGGGATTTCTGTTTTTCACGGGTGACTTTATTGGAGCCGTACTTATCCCGGTTTACCGATACCGTTTCTTCGTCCAGCCCGTGAAGGCTCGCATGCAGGCTCTTCAAAAGATCCTCGATGGGATTGGTAGCGGCATGTTCGATGCGCTGATTCAATTTTTCACGGAGCGCCGTCTGCTGAGCAGTCAGACGAACGCTCTTGTTCGTTCCTTTTTTGTTCATGGCTCTCGCCTCCTCTTCTCACTTATTTTTGGTACCGACGGCTTTTTTCAATATATAACAGATCCAAGGCCGCCACCACAAACCATGCAATCATCGTAAGGGTAAACAAGGTGCTGGTAAAACCAATCCACACCCCTTTGGCAAGGAAAATAAGTCCACTTAAGGTAATGATGGCCCCGACATTATGGCAAAGGGGCACGATATCGATGCTTTCTTTTTCCTCTTCCGGCATGTTTTTCCAGTTTGACAGGTGAATATGTAGCTTGCCACAGGCAAATAGAAAGCCGGCGACCGTGAAGACGATACCCAAAACGATACTTGTGAACTGCATGGCTTTTCTCCTTTCGTCGATAAAATCACTCAAGTTAATGGCAGCGGCCAATCGATCATGAATTCAGATACAGAAGAAGAGACAAAACGGAGACCTCACGTTTGATACATTCACTACAAAAATACCAACAAGAGCTCTCCGCAGGTCCATTCTATCATATCCCAAAGGGCTTTAAAAGCCCTTTACACGATGAATCTTCCTGCCTTCGGCCTTATTTAGGATACAAAAAAGCAGGGAGAATCACATGGACAAACCCTTGCGATTTCCTTGCGATTTGGCAAGAATTAAGGCGAGCCGTCATGGGCCCGCCTCGGTTATAGTTCATCATTAAATTTATAGCCAATCCCCCAGATAGTCAGGATGTATTTCGGTTCGTCCGGATCGGGCTCGATTTTCTTTCGCAGCTTTCGGATAAAGGCCATGATATTGCTGTTGTCCAGCAAATAATTTTCCGACCACACGGCCTTATAAATCTGTTCTTTCGTAAATACCTGTCCCCTGTTTTCTGCCAGGAAATATAAGATGTCGAACTCCTTGGGCGTCAGGGAAATTTCTTCGCCAAGCCTTGCCACCTTTCGGCTTTTCGCATTGATGGTCAGCTCCCCAATGCGGATTTCATCCGTCACGGCGGCCATAACCCGGTCTGCGTTTTTTCGGTACTGAGCATCAAGGAGGTGATCGTGCCGTTTCGCAGGTCATAGATGCCGGACAGCAATTCTTTGGCGCCGTCACTCTTGGGCGAATCTTTTATCAATTTTTCCATGAGCCACTCCTGAAGGACGGCATCCATGTAAATAAAGTCAATGTCTTTTTTCACGATGCAGCCTCCTTTCAAATGAGCTCATGATATTTCTTCTGATAAAAGGTTTTGACGACCGTAGTCAGGAGCATATACAAGAGGACGACGACGAATAGGAATAGGAAGTACCACAGCGGCAAACGGGTAAGCCCGAAAATGCCGGCGGCCGGCGTGAAGGTGATGACCGTAAAAAGAACGATGCCTAACAGGGTGACGGTCATGACCGGAACTGAGGGACTGCTCTGGATAAAGGGTATCTTTCGGGTCCGCAGAAAATGGAGGATCAATACCTGGGTCCACATGGATTCCAGGAACCATCCGGTCTGAAACAGGGCCACATATTTCCCCTTCATGACCGGGTCGGTAAGGTTCAGATACGTCGCTCCCCCGAAGAAAGCCGGGCACAACACATAGTATAAGAACAGGAAGGTCGCGATGTCAAACAGGGAGCTGATGGGTCCAAAAGAAAGCATGAACCGCCCCAGTGTCTTCCCGGACCAATCCCGGGGAGCCAGGGTTTCTTCCTCATCCAGCTTATCCCAGGGCAACACGATACATAAGCTGTCATAGAGCAGATTCAGCAATAAAATCTGCAGGGCCGTCATCGGTAAAAACGGGAGAAAGGCGCTGGCACAGACGATGGAAAAGATATTGCCAAAATTCGAGCTGGCCGTAATCTTAATGTATTTGAGCATGTTGGTAAAGGTCTTCCGGCCTTCCAGGATGCCCTGTTCCAAGACGCCGAGATCCTTTTGCAGCAAGACCACATCGGCCGCATCTTTGGCGGCGTCGACGGCCGTATCGACCGATATGCCGACATTGGCCTCGCACAGGGCCGGGATGTCATTGATGCCATCGCCTAAAAATCCGACCGTATGGCCATTTTGCCTCATGGCGGAAACGAGGCGGGCTTTTTGCCCCGGAGTCAGAGCGGCAAAGACATTCGTCGTTTCAACGGCCTCGCGAAGAGTGCTGTCACTCATGGCATCTATGTCGGTGCCGGTCAGCATCTTTTCAGGGACGATGCCGACTCTGCGGCAGATAGAAACGGCCACTTTAGCCTGATCTCCCGTCAAGACCTTGGGAGCTACCTTCAGTTTCCGCAGGGCCGCTACCGACGTCTTTTGCCGTTTTCTTCGGGGCATCAAAAAAGGCCAGATAGCCCATCAGAATCATGTCGTCCTCATCGGAACGAAGAATCTGCGATTTTCCCGCCATCGGTTTTCGGGCCACGGCAATGACCTTCATCCCATCTTCGAGCATCTCGTCTACGACGGAGGAGACGCTTTTCAAGCTGTCTGTTTCGATGGGCAGGATATCCTGCTTGAACGCTACCTGACGGCACCGGGACACGACCTGGGTGATATCGCCCTTTACAATGAGCTGACTCTCCCCGTTTTGATCGGTGACCAACGTGCTAATGAACTTACGGGCGTAGTCAAAGGGAATTTCATCTTGTTTCTGATACCGGGTACGCAGTTCGGCAAAATGCCGTTCCCGCCCCGGCATGGACTGGCACGCCAAGATGGCGTTATCAATGGGATTGCCGACGCCGGCATGATGGACGCTGTTCAAAAAAGCCAGGTCCAGGACCGTCTCGCTTTCATTGCCCAGGACATCCATATAATATTCCAAGAGGATACTCTCATTGGTAAGGGTCCCCGTCTTATCCATACAGAGGACGTCCATGCTGCCAAAGCCCTGCATGGCATTGATGTCTTTGATGATCGTCTGCTTGCGGCTCATGCTGATGCTGCCCTTAGCCAGGCAGGCGGCCATCACCATGGGCAGCATTTCCGGCATCAAACCGACTGCGACCGACAAGGCAAAAGCCAGGGATTCCAACCATCGGCCGCCGGTCACCCACAGCAGGATAAAGACAATCGGCACCAGTACCGCCGTAAAGCGCAGCAGCACCCAGGCAATGGAATTGGCCCCTTGGTGAAAGGACTGCTTATCATCCGCATCTTCTTTGGCAAAACTGCCATAAACAGTATCCTTACCGACGGCCAGTACAAGGCCTTCCCCCTTACCGCTGATGACGGTCGTTGCCATAAAGGCCAGATTTTCCAGCTGAACCGTTGATTCTGGACGGTCCGAGGACAGGACGCCGCAGGTTTTCTCCCGAATGGCGCTTTCTCCCGTAATCGACGCCTGAGACACAAAGAGGTCATGAGCCGCCGTCAGCCGGATATCGGCCGGAACACGATCCCCGGCCGAGAGCAGCACAATGTCTCCGACGACCAGTTCTTCTGCCGGAATCTCTTTTAACTTCCCATCCCGCCTTACCGTGATACTCTCATGAATCAACCGGTTCAACTGTTGGGCGGCATTTTTAGCGCGTACCTCCTGAATCAACCGGATGATGCCGCTGATCAGAATCATAGAAAAAATAATAACGGCCGTCGTCTCATTGCGCGTAAAATTCGAGGCCAGGACAACATCCGTCACCAGCGAAATGACGCCCAGAACAAAGAGTATCACCGTGAAGGGATTGATAAAAGCCAGACGCAGACAGCGTATCAGCGTATCCCTCTTTCGCTGTTCAAAAAAATTGGCGCCGTACGTTTCCCGCATCGCATCGACACGATGAACATCGAGCCCTTCCGGCGACGTCCCTAACTCCTTATATATCTCTTCTATCTCCTGATAGGCGTATTTTTTGATACCGCCATCCGTCAAATGCCCCTCGGCCATAGCCTATCGCCATCCTTTCACCCTAAAGTATCCCAGACGAAATCCGCATCATCCGTCTCGGTGTCTAAGTACCATTCTACCGCATGGAAAAGAAACTGGAAAGAGCCTAAAAAGACCTCCCAACGTCAGATTAGTAAGTCCAACGTCAAGAGGTCGATTCAAGCTCCAAAATACATACCCCAGCAGGGGCAGATATATTCTCTTTTTTATACATCCGAAATATCCGCTAAGGAAGAGAACGGTATCCCTCTCTCTTTTTCAGCACGGTGTAACTTTTCTGCCATTCCCGGAACGCCGTATACATGCAAAGTTTCCAGTAAAGAATTATAATCGGCCAAGCCTAAAATAACGACGTCATCAGTGGAATCCTGACCAACAGCCATAACCGGAATGCTCCTTTCATTGACTTCCTTGGCAATCTTAAAGAAGTCCTTTCTTGCGTCCTTGTGGCTAATAATTTTCATCCGATCACCTCAATGATTACATATCATCTATATACAAGCCTAATAAAGGAGGCTCTATTTATAGGATAACGTGACCTTCATTAGCCCTATCAATATCTGCGTACTATTTATATTCTAGCTGTAGTTGCCGTGCACTTAGATTTTTCTATAGTTGCAATATCGTATGTCCTGCCTTTAAAATCAACAGTATCATTTTTCGTCTTATTCAATATCAATTCACCTAAAATCGATAGTTTTCCTTTATGGTATCTCATATAGACGATTTGAGAATCTTCTCTATCTTTAGATATAATAGTGACTACATCACCGATGTTTATTCTGTCTGTATTATTTTCTAATTCAGTATTTTCTAATTTAGTGTCTTCTTCCGAAGTTTCTTCATATTCGTTTTCATCTTCAGATACATCGTCACCGGAAATAAGCGTATCGTGTCTGCCCTCCATAATGGATGTAATATTATCTATCATGATATCTCTGATTTCTTCAGATGATAAGCAATCCAGTATCAGTCCGCCGCCTATAGCATTAAGTTTTTGCATGGTTGGGCGTAATTGATTTTTTACATTGATCTTTTTATTTCGACTATTGAAATACTCAAAACATTCAACAATCCCATTTAATATGGTTGGATTAGAAGAAAAAGTGTAATTATGAAAAATTTCATTTACTTTAGAGTTAAAATCATTACTCCCAATAGTATCTAGCATTTCAAAGTTGTTTTTATTGGAGTCATATAGTAATTTGCCAATCCACCAGCATTTAGCAAAAGTATTACGGAAATAGCCGTTTTTACCATTACCTGTAAAGAAAAAGCGGCTTTTGATTTCACTGACTCCATCCCTTTGACTAGGTATCGTTATTCCAGTGGCATATCCCCACCGCTCACGCATATAGTTATAAAAGGTTTTATGCGTCAGGGCTGCCCAAAAGCGTTCATCACTTGCCTGGGATGGGGAAAGAAAACTAAGGTTTTTATAAATGACTTTACAATTTTTTAAATCGATTTTCCCTTTTCCATCCCTGCATACAAATTGGCTAATTGAAACTCGGGAATCTCCATAAAAAATTATAAGGGTTTTCTTGAAATTGCTTTTCTACCCAGGAACCATCTTTTTCCGTATAATACAACATATAGACATTCGGGAGCCGTTGCTTCAGTTCCATTAACATATCTTTCTTCATAATGTACAATTTCAATCTGCATCACCTCCATTGCAAAGTTCATGAAATTGGGTAAATGCCTTGGTGACCGGCAATTCCATGAGTTCCTGGGCCAACTGTACCGGGCTTTTACTTCTATCAGCCAGCTCTCTTTCTAATGATTTGCCGACTTGCTGATAAGCGTTTGAAATGACTCGGTACCATAATCTATCTTGATATCTTTCACTTGCTCCGTCTATACTTAACTCTTCCAGCGCATACACTAAAGCTGGGAAAATTATCATGGTATGGAAAATAGACTGTAAATCTATCCTAGTACCATAGGTAACAAAGGTTTGATAGTCTTTTTCGCTCAACTTTACCACAATTTTATCTTCGTCCAGTACAACATCCATCAGGTCATCTTTTCCCGCTTTACATACAATAAAAATGGATGATGCGTCTTTAAATTCTTCTAATTTTTTTTCAATACAGATAGTCGCTAAATTTTGGTAGGCCAGAATCGTTCCCCGTTCGAAATTAAAGGAAATACCATCAAAATCTTCGCTCCAGTCCGAACAAATAAAATCTGTAAGCGGCTGCTTTACTACAATCATAGCCAATTGATCGATGTTTCCCCTAATAACTGTATAAGGAAGTGAAATGTTCACATCCTGAACTCGGACAGTATAAATCCGACGATAAGAAGTTTCTGTACACTCTACATGAATCACAAACTCAGCCATCCCATCGTACACTAATTTTGCCAATTCCGGACAATCCAAATTGATATGATAACTAAGAGACAGCCCTTCCATATTCCTTTTGTAGGAAGACGTTACATCAAATACAGCAGATTTATAATCACCGCCAATACCGTCACTTGTGAGAACAGGATGGAAATAATCGATTATTTATATTCATAAACGATCACCTCCATAGTATATTCTCTGGCATCTCTCAATGTAATCGCTACCTGTGCTTTTGCATCTTTCTTTATTTTGGCAAAAGAAATTCGGCCACTATCTGCTCTTGTCCCGCTGCAATTGGTGATTTCTCTGGCAGCATCAATGATAAGCGATGCTTTTTTGCCATTTTCACCGACAGCTTGAATAGTTATCATCCCATTTTTTACATTTTTCGGTGAACGAAAAATAAGCTTGTACTGGTCATCATCTCTACGAATTAGACGTACTGAAGATAAGGGGACTACCTCTTCTTTTTTAGGCTTAGGTGTCCCTTCAAACGAGTCTTTCGTATCTAAGCCAATCCCTGTCCCACTATTTGGTGTATTGACTAAATCATGTCCTTCAGGATTCACTGTACCGGTATGGCTTTTACCATTTCCTGAAGAATTCCTTCCCTTACGAGTTCTAGTAGCCGGATTATCATTTGAATTATCTGTAATAACTCCCGGCGTATCGGGTTTTCCACTATTGTCCTTCTGTTTTGCACGTCGCCTTTTTGAACTTGTTTGATCCTTAACGTCTTGAGAAATGATCAGGGTTCCATGGAATGATTTCGGTTTTTTTCAGAAATAGTGAATTTATCGATATTATCGGTAAGGCTTTCCCTATCTCCATGTTCATTACCGTCATTCTCAGCACTTAAATTGTCTCCTAATCCCTTGACATCAGTCTGTTCCGTCTCTTCAACTTTATTATTTTCAAGGATTCTGTTACGTACCCATCTCTTTATTTCTTTTATCGAATCGGCTGCTTCCTGTGCATTAGAATGACGGCCTGGGTCCCAACCATCATGTGTAGGTGACTCCATTTGCCGAAAATATTCATTCAATTTCTGCCCTTCTAGTTCTAAAACTCCTGTAAAAAAGATGCCATTAGGCAAATGATCCATTTGGAACAAAGTCATACCAGAATTACGGACCACCAATATTTTCCGATTCAGTTTACGTTCCGAATCGACAAGCAGCTTTAAGTGGAATATTCCCAGTGCTCGAAATGGTAAATTAAACTCTTTCGCCTTTTTATCGATAAGGGCACAATAATCATCATATGCATGTAATACATCTTGCTTGTACTTTTCAATATATTTTTTTAAAGTATCCTTATTTAATGTTTCATTTTGAATCGAAACTTCTAACTTTCCCTTATAAATAGCAATCAGAAAATTATCTAAAATTTCGACAAACATCTGCCTTTCCCAAGTTTCTTGAGCATCATTAAATCCATAGATGAAAACATCGGTCCCCATTTGACTGCGTTCATTCAACTTATCTAATTCTGGAATTTGGGGTACAGGCATATTATTTTCCGGATTACCATAGTAACCTACACCGGTTGTCGTAACAGTCGAGTCATTTAAATCTAAAAATGACACCAACCGGGACATTCCCTGTGCTGCTATTTCGTTATCTTCATTCAAAGTCCGATAAAAAACAAGCCGCAAAGTGGAATTTGAAAATGGTGCATTTTTGCCAATACCATAACTTCCGCCTGCATCTCCACTTTTAGTTGCGCCACCATCAATTTTGGTCAATGCATTCCAACCGCCAAAAGATTTTGCGTTATACGGCTGACTGAGGCCTGTTGTATAATAATCACTAACTCTCAGTACATAAAACTTATGCTTAAAAGATCTTATTGCCTTATCAAAAAAAGGCTGGACATTCGCATTATCTTTCCAAAAATCATTGGCTCGATTTAAAATCTGCTTGTATTGTTCATGCCCTGGGACATCAGTGTAATCAATAATGTATCGACAAAACTCTACTCGTACACATGCCTGTCCTACTGCCTTAGCATCTAACGAATTCTGACACGTTTCCCGCGCCAACGCCTTTAGCTCATTGCCGTTAAAAGTTGCAATTCCTGAATCTTCGACACCTCTAACCTGTCCTCCAGCATTACTAGGGAAGTTCCATGACACCATTTATATTCCCCCTATTTAATACAATTCTTCTCTCACAAATAACATAATGTACTTGAAATAATTGTTACTGTCAAATATTTTTCGCAAATACCTGAATCTCGCCGTAAGTAAAATCAGTCAAGAAAGATTATCCACAGCAAATCCGTAGAGATGTTTCATATCCATGTACTTCTTTGAGCCTCACCGAGTTTCTTGTTTGAACCCGGTTGACCGCTTTTTACCCAAAGATTATCGCCGCCGTTTTTAACACATAAAAAAGCATATTATATATTACGATTTCGACACAAAAGAGAAAATTCCTGCTAACAAAAAGCAGGACCTCAATAAATTGAAGTCCTGCTCATCGCATTTATCGATTTTTGCGCTTCTATATTGGTAATATTGTCGGATAATATACAGGGGAAATATCTCTTATCATTATGATGCCACACGATATTTTTCCATTTCCAAAAGGGGAGAAATCACAGCATTTCTAATGAGAAGTGTCTGGTTCAATTTTTCCTGAATCATTTTCCTGCACTGCATCTCGAGTTCATTCCGTTGCTATAGCTTTTTTTAGAAGGTCCGTGCATTCGTGCCTTTTCATCGCCGCTCGATCCTGTTCCTTCTACATTTGCAAGTATTTGTTAAAAGCTTTTTTGCTTAATATACTTAATTACACAAACAACTTTCCTCCTTCCTAGTACTCAATCTAATAGTTTATCTTTTCAAATCATACAATTTATGTCATAATATAAATAAAGTTAATATAATAGCATATTTAATAACTTTATAACCATAGCAATTATAATAAAATCTTAATATAATCAAATTCGTATCTACTTTACTAATTACGATTGTTTTATTAATTTAAATGATAAAGGAGGATTACAATGGGATTATTAAAAGGTATTGGGATAGTTGCTCTTGGAGTCGTCGGACTTGCAGCATCTGTTGTTGGCCATGTTGTTGACCATGCATTAGATGAGAGTGGGAAATCACTGGAAAAAGCTCGCGGATATGATGATTCAGAACTTTGGGGTAGAGTTAAGGATAAAAACCTTAAATCTTACGATAGGGTTGCGGCTGCGGCAGAATTAAAACGAAGAAAAGAAAAATAAAGGCCCTAAAAGAAAGAGACGGACTCTTGTTCGTCTCTTTCTTTTAGGGCTAATACATAATAAAGTGCTAGTACTGATTATCTTATGGCATCACCTTTAGGAGCTTAGTTGCATCTATAATTTTTATACAGTAAATTCGACAATAGTGCGACAATTTCTCTCAAAATAACATCTGACGTTCTTTAAGCATTACGCGCTGCCGGGTCTTACATCATTGGGCTATTTCTCCCTAATCGGCGGATATTTCTTTTCAAAATCGAGCAGGATTTTCAAAAGTCTTTCATCTAAAAACATCAGGGTCTGTTTTCTCAGTTTTTCAGGAATGCCATAATAGGCCTCGGCTACGCTTCCGCAGATGGCAGCTAAGGTGTCGCTGTCGCCGCCGATGGAGATGGCGTTACGGATGGCGTCTTCAAAGCTTGTCGATTCGAAGAAGGCCATTAGGGCTTGAGGTACGGTTCCCTGGCAGGTGGCATCGAATTTGTAGGTCGGGCGAATAGCCTCTAAGGTGAAATCCATGGGATAGTAGTTTTGATCGATGAGGTCTTTGATTTCTTGTCGGCTGCATCCATTTTTGGCCATATAGATGGCAACGACGACGGCTTCGGCCCCTTTTAGTCCTTCGGGATGGTCATGGGTGACTTCAGTGATTTTCTGGGACAGTAATTTGGCTTCTGCCAAATCTTTGGCCGCATATCCTGCCGGGCTGACACGCATGGCAGAGCCGTTTCCCAAGCTTTGGTAGGGTTTGGGATCGACGGCGAATACCCAGTGTTTAAAGCGGCCGCCATAGCCGCAGTTCGGATATTTCCGTCCCAGGCTTTGCATGGAATCTACGGCAAGGTCGCCCAAATCACTATAATCGTCCTTACTGTCTAAGATGGCTTTGGCCAAGGCCAAGGTCATGATACTGTCGTCGGTCGGCCGGGACTTATAGCTGAATAATTCAAATTCCTTGGTCTTAATGTTATGCCATTCAAACCGTGAACCGATAATATCTCCAATGATTGCGCCTAACATTCGATCACCTCATGAACTTTCTATAACATTCTAACATCACAGGCCACAAACGAGCTGCTTCGCGTTCTCCTTTCAACGATACCGCGTTGTCGTAGGCTGCTTTTCTCAAATTCTTAAGACATCAACACTTTGGGAAGAGCGCTAAACTTTCAGCTCATGGCCGTTTCCATGCCGTCCGGATAAGTGCCTTCCTTTATCAATTTTTCATCATCGAGGCATTTGCACAAAGCTCCACCATCGATACGGACATGCGAAAATGAGCCTCGCATCAAGGAGGCTCACTTTTTATTACAACTTATCTTGCCATTCTTTTTCCTTGAATCCTACCAATACCGTATCGTCACCGACCAGCAAGGGGCGTTTGACCAGCATGCCGTCTGTGGCCAGAAGGTCATACTGTTCGTCTTCACTCATGGAGGCCAGTTTATCCTTGAGCCCTAATTCCTTATACTTTAGCCCGCTGGTATTGAAGAATCGTTTGAGGGGCAATCCGCTCTTTTCGTGCCATGCGCGAAGTTCTTCGGCTGTCGGGTTGTCACCCTTGATATCGCGTACGGTTACGGCGATGTCGTTGGCTTCGAGCCATTTTTCCGCTTTTTTGCAGGTAGAGCAACGAGAATAGCATACAAATGTCAATTCACTCATAGAGTATCACCTCACATACCTAATCATTTCGACAAATCTTTCGTAAATTCCTGCTCCTTACTGAAAAAGACTTCTTCGATACGATGTGAAATTAATATAAACGGGAGAGGTTCTTTCTTCGACGCCTGCGGCTTTCGAGCCCCTTTATTGATGTCCGACGGCTTGTTTGATACTGTTCCGGTACCGTTCTTCTTCGTCTAAGAGTTCGCTGTATTCCGTCACCTTGTTATAGAAGGTCGCCTTTTTCATTCCCGACCATTCCATGAAGGCTTTAGAGGAAAGGCTGCCGTCTTTCCAGGCCTTGTATTTTTCATCCCAGCCGTCGGGAAAATCGATACTGGGCCGTCCGGCATTTCGCGGACGAAATAAGACTTGATTGTCCGTTTTTACCGTTTTTTCAAGCATTTCAATGATTGTTCCGACAATGGCTTGGTTCAATTCCAGCCCATGTTCATAGGTCATTTTCAGATCACAAGCAACGAGGCGGATTCCCTTTTCCATGATGGTCCGAAGCCGTTTGAGGGTGCCTTCAGCCGTCTGTCCCAGGTCGTCGATTCCTTCGACAAAGAGGATATCATGAGCACGGCCCATTTCGATGGTTTTATCTAGTTCTTCGTGTTTCCGGTCATGTTCCGTTACGACGAAGACATCATCATCCGGCCGAATGATATCGGCTGCCGCATCCCGGACAGCCTTGCCGTCTTCGGTGAATTTTTTGTATAAATACAGCCGCCGCATGACCATCACCTCGATTCATTTAAAAAATTTCCGGTACCACGGGTCCTTAAATCGGATACCGCTTCGTTTTTCCAGTTCAGCTCTATTAAATACGATGATCCAGCCCGTTTTTATCCACATGGGCTCTTCTTTTATGACCTCTCGAGGCAGTACCGCTGCCCAGGAATCAATCCGGCGCTTACTCGCTGTGTCTGTACCTGTTTCTATTGTAACTGTGTTTTTGTCAATTGTGAATACTCTTTTGTTAGAAGCGTACAGTTCTCTGATTTCCCGGAAAGTGTCGGCTGCGATATGGCGAGCGTTTTCAGAAAAATCATCGCTCCAATTGAGCATTCTGAAGTAAGATGGTTGATCAAAACCGAAATCCTTCACGATTTCCATCAAGGTTTCTGAAGAAAGAGGCATGATGTCCGGATACCAGTCATGGGAAACATCGGCTTTTAGCTCTTCTTGTATTTGATCGATCAGATTCCGTACTTTGGGAAGCATGCGTCGGATATATTCACAATACAACCCCGTTCCTAATCTTGAAATCAACCGGTTGCCGGCAGAAAGCCAGGCCGTTTGATCGACATCAGATGGAATCGTTCCTTTCGGAGCGAGAAAAATCATCCGTTTACGAAGCGGCATATCCGGATTGGTCACATCATTGGACGCAAAAATCAGCATCGGTGTCGTATCCAGTTGTAGCCTTTCACAGATATCCTCAGTATCCTTGATAGCTGATTTCATGTGTGACAAGTAGGCATTATTGACTTCATCGATAAAAAAGGGGACGCCCTTCCCTTCTACCTGCAAGGCGACGGCAGTTTTACTCGAGCAGGATCTGGCAGCTAGTGTTCTTAAATGTTTCTTTCCCGTCATCAATTTCAAGATGGCTTTTATAAAAAAGGTTTTCCCCGTACTGGCATGACGCGATGAAATCAGAAGATACAAGGGGAAGCTGCTCGCTGCGTTTTCGAGTAACTCAGCTTCGCAGCGAAGGCGAGCAAAAAAAGGCGAGGCAAACATGGCATTTAACAGCTTATAGTAGATGTCTTGTTGCTTTTCCGGATCCGTCCCGACGAAGGAATTATATTTCTCAAAAATCGATAACAGATGCTTGATGTCGGCTTTGACGTCTTCTTCCGGCGGATTCAGATTCATCGGTTCCCCGGAAAGATTCATGGACAAATTTTGATAATCAAAGGTGATTTCAGGATATGGCTCGACAACCTGCTTGAGTCTGATTTGTCGTATCCCTGCTTTTTTCGCATTGACCTCTATTTTTTCGACGATTTTGGGATTGAGCTTAATCACGCCGTCTTTTGTTGTTCGGATACCTGTATCCTTCAACAGTTCGAGGTATTTTTCTCTGGCCTTATCGGCATCCATGACGTATTGATAGTTGGTGATGACCGTCTGCTCATCTTCTGCCGGCGTTTGCAGGATGATGGCCTTATTCGTTTCCACGACCTTCTTTAATATCGCATTGGCGTCTTTAGGGCTGTCGGTCTCTTCGGCGGCAACCACCTTATAGGGAATGTCAGCCGACATCTTCCAGGCCGTGTGAAACTCTTGAATGTAAGCTGCATAGGCATCGGATTCATCATAAAAGGCAACGTTTTCCATTTGATCGGCAGACCAGGCCCTTCGGGTCATATTAGCCGATGTCGTGATGACCCGGGTCCGTCCATCATCGCTGTGAAGGAGATACAATTTTCGGTGGTCCAATATGTTTATCGAACTGTGAATAACCAAGTTACCATCCAGCATTTTTTGAACTAAATCGCTGTATTTCCGGATTTTTTCGGCTGCGATGTCTGCCCCGGCCAACATAGCAGCTACCTTCTCTGTCGTTCTAGTGTCTTTCCGGACCATGAAATCGGCGCCGAGAAGAATTTCTCCATATCTAAACTTCTTCATAAGCCAGTGAATCATGGCGACATCATAGGAAAAGGTGATGACCCGGATTTCATCGAACCCGTTGAATAAATCATGGACCGACATATTTTCAATGCTGACCAGACGGTTCTTATAACAGCGCAGCAGATTGGGACTTTTCACCTGCCCGTCTTCCGTTTCGAACAAGGATAACTGACGTCGTTCGAATTCTATTTCCTTATCTTCGGCCATAACAGGAACTCCTTTCTAATAGGGACACACGCTCTCGATACGTTATGCGTAGTATAGCATTTGTCTAAAAATTAATCAATCATTTTTAGACAAAAATAAAACGAATTTACACCCATAAAAAAAGCCCCTACACGTGAACGGCCCCCTTAAAGCTGGACCAAAAGATCTAGCACTAAGGGGGCCGTTCGACAGAGGCACTGAAACGTTAGTGAAACGTTTTTGATTCACTACAGCCTGTTGGCATGTTATCGATATGGAATTTCGTTATGCATCTACTAAATTGTTCATGTCCTGTTTGATAGCCAACAGCTTTGCTTCGGCTTCTTTCATGGCCTGGGCCAATTTTCGATACTGTCGGGCAATGTCCTGCTGTTTTTCCTTCGACAGGATAGGAATGCGAACTTTCCGCAAGTCGCCGATGGAGATATTTTTGATATGGCTTCCTTTAGCCCAGTAATCCAATTCACTCTGGCCTAAGGCACTTTGCAGATAGAGCATGAGGTATGCCGGTTCAATGGCATCGGAGCCGCGCAGGATGTAGACGTTGCCCGTTACCAGCACCTGTTCATCTTGCAATTCATCAGCTAAGGCCGTTTTAAAAGGCGCCATTTTCGATAAGAGGATATCCCCTTTTTGCAGGCAGGCGGCCTCTCCCCGCTCAGGTAATTCTTTTAAGTACGGCAAATCGGCGCGGATGCGGCCGTTTTCAAGGTCTTGTACCATCAAATAGCGGTAGGCCGTCGGTTCGGAGCTGACCAGTTCATCCAAGAGACCGGCTCCGGTCACGAAGCCTCGCGATACGGTGCAGACGTCATCGACGGTCCAGGCCTTTTCCAAACGGGCATCGGTCTTGGTCAGATAGCGCTGGGGATCGAGCACATAGCCATTGGCAGCCAACTGAGTCATCGAAATACGGCAGCTCTGTTCCGTATCCTGATCGTAACAAGTAAGAATGCTTTCGATATGCTGATCGGTCAAGACGTTCTGCCGCCGTTCGGCCTTAAAGAAGCTCGTCCCGTCTACCATGCGGACGCTCTCGTTGTTTTCGCTGAGAACGAGCAGGTAAAAACCGATGCCGCTATTCCCGAGCAGTCGTTCCGGAAGCGCAATAACGCCTTCGATCCAGCCGCGGCGAAGAAATTCCTGGCGGACTTCCCGGTCGATGTTATTGTACAGCCCTTTGCCCGGCATCATGACGACGGCACGTCCCGACGGGGCATGTCTCATAGCGGCAACAACAGCAAAGACCCATTCAGCGGAAATACTGCGTTTTTCCCCGAAAAAGAAAGAGCTCAGGGCCGGATAATTGCGGACTTGATCGGCCAAATCCCGATACCGGGGCCACGAGGGTACGCGGCAAAAGATTTTATTCGGCTCTTTTCCTCTGGCAATCGTCGTCGGCTCCAATACGTCGCCGCAAACATGGGTAATCGGAAGGTCTGCTAAGACCGTGCGCAGGACGGCGCCGACATAGGATTTTTTATCTTTCTCTACCGCCATACAGGTAATCTCGGGAAAGGCTTTACACGATGCCAAGGCGAAATCGCCCAAGCCGGAACAAAGGTCGGCCACCTTGTCCCCGTCCTGCAACTGCAAGAGGTGTCCAGCTAAGGCCGTTACCCCTTCCGGTGTTTCCGTAAACGAAAGGTCCCGATAGAGTGGCAGTGATGCCAGGATGTCCATGACGTCTTCTTCGCTGAGGCTTTCGGCGGCCTCGAATAAAACGGAACTGTAGCGGGAAAAAATCCCCTTCAAGTAGGTCCGTACCGTGCCATCCCACGGACCTTCGTCCAAATAGGCCAACAACTGATCGGCAGACTTTCTTTGATGGAGCCATAAGACGAGGGCGAAAAAGGCCAACTCGTCAATGCCGTCATGCCGCTCAAGGTCAGCCTGCATCATCTCTCTGACAATATACCGATATTCCCTGACTCGCCTCATCGCACATCCTCCTTGCTCAAATATTCTGGATGGACTCCCTGCAAGGGACGGATGTCGGCCTCATAAATCGTCAACTGGCGGAATACCGGCCGGGCCAACTCTCTGATAGCTGCCCAATCTGCCGGAACGCCTTCATCCATATCAAAGTCCAAATAGGAACGAGGTTCTAACGACTCATACATGCGGGTGTAGCCCGGTACGTCCTGAAAAACCTTCGGGCAAAAAGCCATAGCCGCATCGAGGAGCATATCCGGATCATTCGGGCCCTTGGGGACGATGACCTCAACCCGCTGCGCCCGGCGCTTAAATCCCCGAGCCGCTTCAAACCACATGCGGCTAGAAACGCCGCGCCACAATTCCATCGTGATGCCATTGATACCATCATACGTCGCGTGACCAAAGAATACAGATTTGTCGAAACCTGCCATAATTATCTTCTCCCTTCAATGAATATCCGTTTGTAGTATTTTCTATCTTTCTTTAATCATAGTATAACATATTTACCTATATTGTCAAATGGTTTTTAATAACCTTTTATAAAAGTAGTAAAAAACAAGCAGTCAAAAGACTGATTATCTATTTGTCGATGTTCTTTAACGGTCACTCTTGGCGTATTGTTTTTCTGCCGTTATAAAACTCCATGCTGGAATTCATTTTGAGTGATTCCAAAAGAATCATTTTCTTAAAGGATAGCTTCTATATGATGGTTACGAAATCCTGCCAGACAATGGATTTTCCCCCATGATTTTTTCAAGGATTTCAAATCGATTCCTCCCTACTCATAAATCGGATGGGATGTATCACTTGCTCAATCCCTATTGAAGTATGATAGCAACTATGCTATCATATCATAAAAATATTTTGAGCGCGACGATTATCTACGCCGGAAGGAGGAACAGCTATGAAAACTTGGGATGATTATAAACGTCATGTGAAAGATATCAGCGACCAAGATAGACGAAATATGGAAGAAATCGAGGAAGCGGCAGCTATTGTGGCTTCCCTTATCCGGCGGCGGCAGGAGTTAGGGCTCAGCCAACGCGCCTTAGCTGAACGCTGCGGGATTCCGCAATCGTCTGTCGTTCGTATGGAAACGATGAAAACGCGGCCGAAGTTGGATACGTTGATCAAGATTACCCAGGCCCTCAATTTAAAATTGCAATTAACAGTTCCTGCGTCATAAAACAAAGCCAACAAAGCCCCTGAGCCGGTATTCCGACTTGGGGGCTTCTTTCTTTGCAATATGGGACGAAAAAACACCGTCACAGTTTCGGCTGTGACGGTGTTTTTCTATATTCGCTTTCATTCCCCTTCCGTTTCCGGTTCGGACGAGGTGCATTCGGATTCTTCTTGGCTAAAGAATCCCGGCGCGTCTTCTGCACAGTGACGGATGGGGAGAATGAAAATCCACAGGTCTTTATCTCCCTCGGCGAAGCGCTCCAGTTCGTCCCGGGCGACGTAGATGAGGTCCTCTGTAGACCATTCGGGATACGGCAGGAGTTTCAAGAGGGCTTCTCTCATCTCCTCCCGGGTCCAGTAGGAGACGTGGTAGCCGTACTGGTCTTCCCTTTCCCGATAGACGGCGGTTTTCGTCAGGAAGTCGTAGATGGATTCGGGGATATTTTTTTGATGGAGGCGAAGATGACGTAGTCCCAGGGGAAATATTTCCGATAGACGTCATTGGTCCAGAGGCCTTCCAGACGCATTTCCTCGGCGTAGTAGTAATAGCGGCTGTTCGGGGCCCATTCTGCAAGGACGGCATCCCAGAGGGCATGGATCGGCACATAGGACGATTCGGCTTCGAAGGACAAGACCAGCTGCCCATCGCCCAGACTTCGGTACGATTCTTCTGTGATCTTTCCCCGGATGGCGCCGCGGCAACCACAATCGCAATCCGGATACAAGACTTCTATGATGTTGTTAAGGTGCTGTTCGTAGAATTCCCGATCGACGAAGCGCTTCGTTTCTTCATCGGCTTCGTCATAGGAATGGCGGGAAAAGGCCTGCAGGAAATGTTTTCCGATATTCCGGATTTCCCCTTCCGGCCCTTCGAAACGGTATTGGGTGTAACAAATATTGGCCATGGTAATTTCCTCCTTTTAGCGAAGTTGGCCCTTTTGGCGAAGTTCTTCCAAAACGGGCATGAAATAGTGGTGAGGTTCGCGCAGCCGATAATGAATCCGGCGGATGATGACCCGCGTTCCCCATCTCCCATCACTGAGCGGCGAACCAATCGTCGAAGCCACGACGTCGGCCAAGTCATCTGGTGACAGCTCGGGCATCGGTACCAGAGTCAGCAGCTCCCGATACAGTTCTTGCCGCGGCCAAGTGGAGAAATGGGTGTCGCCGGCCCGATAAATAAGACTGAAATAGGGGCGTTGATACATCGTATGACGACTGAAGAGCTGGTACAGCGCTTCCGGCGTATTTTTTGAAAGGTTGGCCCGAACGGCGTAGTCGCCTGAAAAGTAGCGGTGTTTCAGATCATTGGATTCGGCCTCTCCATCGCGGAGATCGCCATAGGCCAGATAATAGTAGCGGCAGTTAGGAGCCCACTTGCGGAGCATGAGGTCCCAAAGGTCGTGGCAGTTGCCACCCTCTACGTTCACGGCCATGGACCACTTACCGTTCCGCAGCTGCCGGCAGGCGTCGGGGCTGATGTCTTCACAGACAGCACCGCCGTGCCAAATGTCCTTCGGCCCCTCCAAGGCGTCGAGGATGTGGACCAGGTCATGGCTGCCGTCATCGAACTCAAAGCTAAGATCGTCGAGCTCAATGCCAAGGTCAGCGAGGTCAGGATACTTATTGACGGCGTGCTGAGCCTGATATGTGAAAATGTCGTTGAGTCGGGTCCGCAAGGGGAAAATTTCATACCCGGGACCTTCGAAATAATAAAGGGTAAACATAGGCATACCTCCTGTCGGAAAGAAACTGAATGGCAAAAAGTACGCAAAAAAGGCGCACGAATAGAACCATTCTTTGTAATAGTTCTAAATCATGCGCCTAAACAGTCAATCATTCGGCTACGGATAAGTATATCTTGTTTGCGATGAAAAGTCAAGAAATGACGAAATCGGGTAATACGACGAGGATCCAAAATGCATGCAGGATCTTTACGAAGTCGGGTTTCAGTCCCCTTACGGGGAATTGGGTAATACGACAAACCAGCTTCGATCCGTCGAAGATGGGTAAATCCGGCGTTTCAGTCCCCTTACGGGGAATTGGGGTAATACGACGTGTTCGCGCCATAACCACCTAATCATATTTTTCTTGTTTCAGTCCCCTTACGGGGAATTGGGTAATACGACCCGGAGTCAGCGCTACTGGGATATCGTAGTCCCGGAAGAAGTTTCAGTCCCCTTACGGGGAATTGGGTAATACGACTCGTGGGCATGGGATTTCTGGGACGAAAACATCCGGTGTTTCAGTCCCCTTACGGGGAATTGGGTAATACGACTCTGTCCCTCAGTACCCGCTCTAGGAGCGGGCTCACAGGCGATTTTTTCAAACCTCGGGCATTTTTCACTTTTTTCGGGGACCCGGGTTCAAAACCAAAATCGGACAGTGTCGTTTTTTCCCTTAGTTACGCCATTTTTAGCCCTTTTTGAAATTTTCAAACCTACCGGGTTTTTGACCCCAAAATAGGTTTTCTACAGGCTAAGGTATTACCCTTATTTATATTTAGTATACTTTTTTTGACTTATCTTGTCAAAGGTTCAAGCTCTCGATATTTTCACGATTTGAGCTTATCGATGTCTTCCATTCGCCGCAGCAAATCTAAGACCAGGTCTTTTATAGCTTGCGTCGACAGCGAGTCTTCCTCGTAGGCGTGGTTGATGTGATTTCGCTCGGTACGGATTTGGAAGTAATCGTAAAGAATCTCTAAGACGGCTTTGGCTGGGCGCTTATAACCGACGTAATCATAGCTCATCATGCGTAAGTAATAGACTTGACGATTATTCCAAGCGATTTGTGAAACATAAATTCCTGGAATATCTCCTACGGAAGGAGGCGTTTGTTCTAAAAACTCATCGGGAAGCGGCAGCAAGGTCTGAAAAAATTGATACGGCGCCGTCTTCAAAACGTTATACATGGGCCCGATCGTACGAGTTTTAAAGAATTCGTCCATCGTCTGATCAAACATAGGGGTGTTTTTTACGTGATGATACATGCGATGTAAAACGGCATAGATTTTAGGGAATTTCTTTTTTAGCTCCTGCCGCGTCAGGCGCTCCTTATTGAGATCGGCGAGGACTTGCGGTCCTACCTGCAATTCTTCCAGCAAGGCTTTGAAATAACCGGCATCCTTAGGGTATCGGCGCAGCACAGAAGCCATATCGCCCGAAGCTTCAAAGTCAGCGATAATGGTGCGAAGTCTCGTTACTCGCTTCTTCTTTTCCAGTCGGGGAAATAAGCGGTTCAAATAGGCTTCACTATCTTTTTCGTGCGTGCGACAGTAAAATCATTTAAAAATACTGCTGCCACGTTTGGTAAGGCATTTTTTCCGAGTGCATTCCTTGGGAATCGAATTTTTGAGAGGATAAAAAATATGCCGATCCACGATTTCACTGGGGATCCATTCGGTACATAAGGTCAGAGCCTGTTGGAGGTAATCTTTTTCGACGCACCAGCGGATGATATCGAGGTTTGTAAAATCTTCTTTTAAGAGACCTCCATACTCTGCTTTAAAGACTTTCAAGATGCGCAGAAAGATTTTTTCCTGAAAAGAAATAGCACCGGACATTTCAAAATTCTGCAAGGCTTCTTGAAGTTTTTTGGCAAGGATGGTGATTTTCCCAGTACGGCAGATCCGAACGGCATGGTTAAAATCACGCACCGTTTGAAGGAGTATCTTCGTTTCCCTTGTCTGTACAGAACCTTCCAGATAGGCCATAATTTCACGGATGCTGCCGAAGTTGACGAACGTATCAGCCCTTGAAAAAAGGTCAAACATGCGATAGATCTCCGTTATATTTTCAACCGGCTGTTCATTCCCGTCAGCATACAGGACATCTACCTTTCGAATGCCGCGGCATTTCAAAAACTGTATGACGGAAAGCATCATCATCGATGCATAGCGAACGTCACCGGTAATATCGACATGGAGCGCTACCTCCTCCGGCTGCCACGACTGTTCTTCGATAAAGGCATCAATCCTGTCGGCCATCTTGAGAACCTGATGAATCCGTTTTTCCAGCTGACTCCGTTCATCATAATCGATGCCGATGAAGTGTCCGGCAAGAGACTGCATCCGCGCTGGGATTAAGGCCTCATGATTCAGGATATACGCACAACTGACTTCATCGCCATAGCCAATCTCTTCCGGCAGCTTTTTCGTTGAAAAGCAGCACAGACAGTCTAATTGTTCTCCCTGCACTTTTAATGAATCAGCAATACTTTGAACGACGGATTCCTTGTCCCGGACACCGTCCATCATCATGCCGTCGTGATGGAGACGTGCTTCACTAAAAAACATCAGCAGGATATGTTTCATCGGTTCACCTCTTTTTATGGCGCAGGCTCCGTACCCTTCTTAGACTAAATAAAACTACAACAACCTCCGAATATAGGAACCAACTCCTACATCCGGAGGTTGTTCCGTCCCCTATGGCATTCCCTCCTTTTTCTAAAAAGGAGTCACATTAAAGATGGGGAATCGGGTAATACGACGTACTTACAATGCTGGTCACGTTGCTGTACATCATTGTTCAGTCCCC
>ENA-OQJP01000055-OQJP01000055.1-human-gut-metagenome-genome-assembly--contig:-NODE-55-length-51051-cov-6.400008_pt1 | contig 51051 bp, 52 predicted proteins | sample MGYA00242611_ERZ504778 | MGnify/ENA primary metagenome ERZ504778 (study PRJEB26092, sample SAMD00036349) | human gut metagenome | host: Homo sapiens | study: EMG produced TPA metagenomics assembly of...
AAGAAGAAAACTATTGGTTAAGATTGGAGCTCGACTGTTTAAAAGGATTGAGGAGGCTGCGCTTAGAGGAAGAAGCAGCGCAGAAGAAAAAGCAAGGCTCGCACACAGCCTCCGAGGATCCTATCGATTAAAAGACATCCTTGCTTTTCTTAAACTGCCGAAATCCACCTATATGTATTGGCAAAAGCGCTTGAATCGTCCCTCGAAAGATGCTGAACTCGAAGGTAAAATCAAAGCAATCCGGAACTCGCATGCAAATTATGGCTATCGCCGGATTTATGGAGCACTTCGTGCAGAAGGTCTCTCTGTAAACCGAAAACGAGTCCAACGCGTAGTCCAAAGACTAGGACTTCAAGTCACGGCCTTCACTCGTAGAAGCCGAAAATATTATTCTTATAAAGGAAAGGTTGGTAAGGTGGCTCCCAATCGGTTAAAGCGCCGGTTTGACACCTGCATTCTGCACCAGAAAATCACCACAGATACGACCGAATTCAAGTATTACCAACTGGATGAACAGGGACACCTGGTCACGAAAAAACTCTATCTTGATCCGTTCCTTGATCTCTACAATAGAGAAATTATCAGCTACAGCATCACGAAACGGCCATGTACCGAAGGGATAACCACTGCGCTGAATAAAGCCATCAAAATAACATCAGACTGTAAGTATCGACGCACTTTTCATTCCGACCAAGGTTGGGCCTACCAGATGGGATGTTACACCAAACGATTAAGAGAAGAGCGAATTTTTCAAAGTATGTCTCGGAAAGGGACGTGCTTGGATAACAGTGTTATGGAAAACTTCTTTGGCCTACTGAAACAGGAAATTTACTATGGACATACATATCACAGCTTTGATGAACTGAAGCAGGCTATAGAGCGATTCATCAAATACTATAATGAACGGAGAAGCAAAGAAAAACTCGGTTGGTGCAGCCCAGTAGAATACCGACTTCGCCATACCGCGGCATAGAAAAACCACCGCAACATTTTGTTACGGTGGCTAGGTCTAACTTTTTGGGGTCACATCATAGGCAGCTCTTTTTTTGCGAATATTGACAGAATGACGACAAATGTCCGGGAAATATGGTATGATTAACACAAAGAGATTCTTTAGACTGAGGAGGCCAAATTATGCGCATTTTTATGTTTTTTATAGCCCTTCTTTGTTTTGTCACTGCCGGATATTCGCTTTCAGGAAGCTCGGGATCTATTGAACCGACGGGGATCTTTGCCTTGATCGTCGGGATCTTTGCCCTTCGTTTTGCTTTCCGGGGAAAGAAAAAGTTTAAGGCTAAGGTCAATATCTCAACCGGCAACGAAGAGCTCGACAAACTCAATACGGAACTCTTTAAACGAGCTGTCGAAGACTTCAATACCCTTGACCGGGAAATGAAGACTTTGAGCGATAAAGAGCTGCGTAAGCAGATTGGTAAGATGCAGGGCATTGCCAAGAATTTTCTCACCTATCTGCAGGGCCATCCGGAACGGATCAGTCTGTCCCGCCGCTTCGTCGATTATTATCAGGATCGAGCTATTTTGCTGGTGCAAAAGTATAAAGAACTGGAACAGACCGGCCTTGACGCTGCCGAAGTCCAACAGTCCAAGCTTCAGATTAAACGACTGTTGAATAATTTTGATGAAGCTTATGCCGACCAATTTTCCAAGGTCCTCAATGCCCAGCTCATGGACCTCGATGCAGAAATGAAGGTCATGAAAGACAATATGGTGGCTGACGGATTAAAGCCTGAAATTCCCGAGAGCCGAAAAATCCCGGACCGCAATAATGATTTGGTCAATTCGATCATTGATTTGACGGATAAATTCTTAAATACAAAACGAAAGTAGGGTGTTTATTATGGCGGATATCAACTTGAACGACCTCTTAGAGAACAGACAGTCCGATGAGGGCGCTCCCAAAAGCTATGAAAAGAAGGAACTGGTCAATTTCAATCGTCAGGTGGAAACGCTTACAGCCGAAGAACGGCAGCAAGTCGATACGATCAAAGAGTCGATCAACCTGGTGACGGCCAATGCCATTGCTCAGTACGGCATTGCCGCCCAGAACAATATCGCGTCTTTCTCTAACAGCATCTTATCGACCATAAAGAGCACGGACAAGACGGCAGCCGGTGACCTTCTTAACGACTTGGTAAAGAAAGTTCATGACTTTGAAGAAGAACAAGAGGGCGGCAAAGGGTTCTTGACGAATCTCCCCGTCGTCGGTTCCTTGTTTAAAAAAGTACCGGCCTTGCAGCAGTCCTATTTGACGCTGTCGGCTCAGATCGACAATATTCAGGCCGGCCTCGACAAGCAAAAGATGGTCCTCATGAAGGACGTTGCCATGTTCGACGGCTTGTACGATAAGAATCTGGAATATTTTAAGCAGCTCCAGCTTTACATCAAAGCCGGGGAGGAAAAGATCCAGGAATTGAATGAAACGACGATCCCTGAATTAGAAGCCCAGGCCAAGGCCTCAGACGAACCCGATGGCGACACAGGTCGTTCAGGATTTTAAAAATTCCGTCAGCCGCTTTGAAAAGAAGGTCCATGACCTGAAAATCAGCAAGACCATTGCCATTCAGACGGCGCCGCAGATCCGGATCATCCAGGATAACGACAAGATTCTCGTCGACCGCATCCAGAGTGCCATTTACAATACGATTCCGCTGTGGAAGAATCAGATGATCCTGGCTCTCGGCCTTAGCCGGCAGCAGGAAGCCCTCAAGATGCAGCAGGCCGTGTCCGAAACGACGAACGATCTCTTGAAGCGCAATGCGGCCATGCTCAAGCAGAATTCTCACGATACAGCGGTCGAAAATGAACGGGCTATCGTCGACATTGAGACGGTAAAGCAGGTCAATGACGATTTGATTGCTACTATTGAAGACACGCTGCGCATTCAGAGCGAAGGCCGCCAGAAGCGGCAGGCAGCCGAACAGGAATTGCTTCAGATCGAAGATCGGCTGAAAGATGCCCTCCTCAAAGGTGCCGGCCGGAACGATCCCTTATAACCAGCCGAATTTCTTGCAGGCCTTTAAGATGCCGCCCTTGTCGTGGTCATCGGTAATATAGTCGGCTCGTTCTTTCAGGGCCTCCCGGGCGTTGCCCATGGCGATGGAGAAGAAGGGTTTTTCGAACATGGCGATGTCGTTGAAACCGTCCCCGAATACGACCGTATCTTCCGGCTTTCCGCCGACGCGGTCCAGCATGCGCAGGATGCCGCGGCGCTTATCGGTCGTTCGATGAGGTACGTATGGTTGATATATTCCAGGTGTGGCAGATCATAGGTACCGGTTCATCGCTTTTTTCTCCGGACCGGGCGTACATTGATTTTATAGACCGTCGTCAACTCGTCGATATCGACGGGCTTGACGACGGTTTTCATATAATTGCGCGGATCGGCGTGGGGAAAGGTCTCATAGGGCGTGTAGCGGTTGATCGTGTTGTCGGTGACGACGGCCCAAGGAAAGCCTCGCCGGTCCAATTCGTAGAGGAGGGCCTTGCAGTTTTCAAGGGGCAGCCCCGTCATTTCGAAGACGTCTCCCTGTAAGGACAGGCTGTTGCCGCCGTCGGCTACGACGGCCGGAATCCCATAGCGGTCGGCAAAGGTTTGGGCGTCGTGCTGCAACCTGCCTGACGCGATGGATACAAAGTGGCCGGCCTGCATGAGGCGGCGCAGGCAATAGAGGCTGTCTGCCGGAATGATGCTTGAAATCCCAAGCCCTAAGGTCCCGTCAATATCAAAGAAGAAGTATTTTTTAGTCATGGTCCTATCCTTTCTATGCGAAATATAAAGGTCTTTTTATTATAGCATAATTCTTTTTGGCTATCTGGAATGCTGGAGAAGCGGATGAATTTATATTCAAAAAGATATTTTGCCATTGACAGAACAGTCCTTTTTTTACATAATAAAGTGTAAATGTTTATTTATATTTAACGAACCTAAAAAAGGAGCGATTTGACTAATGAGCACCATTGATACGACTTGTGTAAATGCCATTCGTGTTTTATCGGCTGATGCGATCCAAAAGGCGAACTCCGGCCATCCCGGCCTGCCCTTGGGCGCTGCCCCGATTGCCTACGAACTTTGGGCAAATCACATGAACCACAATGCAAAAGACCCGAAATGGGCGAACCGGGACCGCTTTATCCTCTCTGCAGGCCACGGCTCGATGCTGCTGTATTCGCTGCTTCACTTATATGGCTACGGCCTGACTTTGGATGATATTAAGCAGTTCCGTCAAGACGGCTCCTTAACACCGGGACATCCGGAATATGCTCATACGACGGGCGTTGAAGCTACGACGGGGCCCCTCGGCGCCGGCCTTGGCATGGCTGTCGGCATGGCCATGGCAGAAGCTCACTTAGCGGCTGTCTTCAATAAACCGGACTATCCGGTCGTCGACCACTACACCTTTGCCCTTTGTGGTGACGGCTGCTTGATGGAAGGCATTTCGTCAGAAGCCCTGTCTTTGGCCGGAACCCTTGGCCTGTCTAAACTGGTTATCCTTTACGACAGCAACAGCATTTCCATCGAAGGCAGTACGGATCTGGCCTTTACGGAAAATGTTCAGGCCCGCATGGCGGCCTTCGGCTTCCAGACCATCACCGTCGAAGACGGAACGGATATGGCTGCCATCGGCAAAGCCATCGAAGAAGCAAAGGCTGACAAAGAACATCCGTCGTTCATCACCATCAAGACTCAGATCGGTTATGGCTGCCCGGCTAAACAGGGGACGGCCGATGCCCATGGCTCGCCCCTTGGTGAAGACAATATCGTCGCTATGAAGAAAAACCTCAACTGGCCAAAACCGGAAGAAACCTTCTACGTTCCCGACGAAGTCTATGTTCATTATGAAGAACTGAGCCAGAAAGCAGGGGCTGCTGAAAAAGATTGGCAGAAACTGTTCGATGCTTATGTCGCAGCCTTCCCGGACATGAAAGCGAAATGGGATGCCTTCCATTCCGATATCGATGCTGAAGCGCTCTTAAACGACGAAGAATTCTGGGCCTATGAAGATAAACCGCAGGCAACGCGCAACCTGTCCGGTACGATGATTAACCGCTTGAAAGACCGCATTCCGCAGCTCTTTGGCGGCAGTGCTGACCTGGCACCGTCGAACAAGACGGAAATGAAGGGTGCAGGTTCCTTCGGAAAAGCCGATTACAGTGGCCGCAACATTCACTTCGGCGTCCGCGAATTGGCTATGGGCGCTATGACCAACGGCTTGGCCCTTCACGGCGGCGTCCGCCCCTATGCCGGTACCTTCTTCGTTTTCAGTGACTACATGAAACCGATGATCCGCTTGGCTGCACTCATGGGACTCCCGACGACCTACGTCCTGACCCACGACAGCATTGGTGTTGGCGAAGATGGCCCGACACATGAACCGATTGAACAGCTGGCTATGCTGCGCTCCATTCCGAATGTCAACGTCTTCCGTCCGGCCGATGCTACGGAAACGGCTGCCGGTTGGTACTTAGCCGTTACCAGCCAGAAGACGCCGACGGCCTTGGTTCTCACTCGTCAGAACCTGCCCCAGCTCGCTGGCAGCAGCAAGGATGCCCTTAAAGGTGCTTATGTAATTGCCGACGCTTCGAAAGCCGTTCCCGATGCCATCATCATGGCCAGCGGTTCTGAAGTTGAACTGGCTGTCAACGCCAAGGCTGAATTGGCTAAGAGCGGCATCGACGTACGCGTCGTCAGCATGCCTTGCTTGGAACTCTTTGAACAGCAGGATGAAGCTTATAAAGAACAGGTCCTCCCGAAAGCCGTTCGGGCTCGCGTTGCTGTAGAAGCCGCTTCTGCTTTTGGTTGGGGCAAATACGTCGGCCTCGACGGTGCTACCGTTTCTATGAAATCCTTCGGTGCATCCGCTCCGGCAGGCACGCTGTTCAAAAAATTTGGCTTCACGACAGAACATGTTGTTGAAACGGTTAAAAAAGTTGTAAAATAAGACCGATTTTCATCGGTGCATAAAGTCGTCAACAGGTCTTACGAAGACCTGCTGATGTCTCGAAAAGGGGATGCTGCATGGGCGGCAGCCCCTTTTCCTATTGTCAAGGCTTGATTTTTCTTGAGTATTTTATTATACTATGTACAAGAAGAAACCCTACTGTGTACGTAAATGGTCTCGATGTTTTGAACCAACACTTTTTACATTGGGAGTTCGGTCTCTATATTGTGAGGCAATGCCTTCACTGGACTGTCGACCCATATAGGAGGACACCCACCTGCTTAGGCAGGCTCAAAACTCGGTTTATAAACGGCATGGTGGGGCTCTTTTCTTGTTTAAGAATGTATGTATGTTTCCGCCGCTAAGAACCTCTTGGCGGCGTTCTATTTAGTCTGGAGAGCAAACAAATGAGCGGAGACGATTTATTTTCCATGGCCGATGAACGGAGCGGCAGGGAGTATGCGCCGCTGGCCGTCCGGATGCGGCCGGAATCACTGGATGACGTCTATGGGCAGGACGAATTGATAGGTCCGGGGAGCTTCCTGCGGATGATGATCGAACGGGATACGATTCCGTCGCTCTTATTCTATGGCCCGTCCGGTGTCGGCAAGACGACCCTGGCCCATGTCATCGCTACGGAAACGGACAGCCGCTTTGTGACCTTGAATGCCGTAACCGCCGGGACGGCAGAGCTGCGCAAAGTGATTGCAGCTGCCAAGGAAGCGGTTCATTTATATCAGAAGCGGACGATTCTCTTTATCGATGAAATCCACCGCTTCAATAAGAGTCAGCAGGATGTACTCCTGCCTTATGTCGAAGACGGGACAGTCATTTTGGTCGGAGCGACGACGGAAAACCCTTATTTTGAAGTCAATCGCCCCTTATTATCCCGGCTGCGGGTCATTTCCCTCCAGCCCTTGTCCGAAAAGGCCGTCGTATCCGTGCTGCGCCGAGCCCTGACCGATACGGTGAAAGGGCTGGGGAACCTTGGCATTGAAGGCAGTGACGAGATGCTCGGAACCATTGCCCGCCTGGCTGACCGCGATGCCCGCGTAGGCCTCAATCTGTTGGAACAGGTTGCCATGGTCATTCCCGTCGGCGGAACGTTGACCCAGGAAGCTATCGAAAAAGTAGCCGGTCATAAAGTCTATACCTATGATAAGAAGGGCGATGCCCATTACGATACGGTATCGGCCTTTATCAAGAGCATGCGCGGCTCTGACCCCGATGCGGCCCTGCATTACCTAGCCCGCATGATCGAAGCCGGTGAGCAGCCGTCCTTTATTGCCCGCCGTCTGGTCATCTGCGCTGCTGAAGACGTCGGCCTTGCCGATCCCCAAGCGCTGGTCATTGCCAATGCAGCGGCCCAGGCCGTTCAATTCGTCGGCTGGCCCGAAGGACGGATCATCTTATCGGAAGCCGTCATCTATGTCGCCTGTGCGCCCAAGAGCAACAGTGCCTATTTGGCCGTCGACGCCGCCCTCAGTGATGTGCGCCGCAAAGACTGCGGGGATATTCCCGATTATTTGCGGGATAGTCATTACAGCGGAGCGGCCAAGCTGGGCCACGGCATAAACTATCAGTATCCCCACGATTTTGACGGCGCCTGGGTCGCTCAGCAGTACCTGCCTGAAGCCCTGAAGGGGGCGTCGTATTATCATGAAAGACCTTATGGCCATGAAAAAGATATGGCCGCTGCCTGGCATAAGCGCCGCAGTGACAAGTAATCTATTAGTGGAAGGTGAACTATTTTGGCAAACGGAAGGACCCCTAAAACTACCCGCCGCAAGCGGACGACACGGCGGGCACGGACGGCCAAGCGGGCTGAGAAATCGCCCCTTTTAAAATACGAGATTATTGGGATTTGCTGCATCTTATTCGGTGTCTTTGCAACCGTCGGTTTTATCGGCGTCGATACGGGCCGAATCGGGCACAGTATCGATAATGTCTTATCCTACATTTTTGGACTGGGGCGGATCGTCGTCAGTCTGTCTTTGGTCGTCCTGGGCCTGAAGTATATCGTCGTCCGCAAAGCCTGCCCCGTATCGCGGTCCTGGCTTGTCGGTACTTGGATTTATGTGCTGCTCTTAGGTCTCATTCATTTACTGGTCATTCCGGAAGGGACGGCATTCCTGCCGTCCAGCTTATCCGTCGGAGGAGGTATCATCGGGGCTATCGTATCCTCGGTGCTGCAGCAGTTTCTCGGCTTTTTTGGGGCCTTTTTGGCCATCGTGGGCGCCGCTATCGTTACCTTTTTGATTTGGAAGAACTGGTCAATTTCTCAGCCTGTCGCCGTCGTGGCCGACAAGGCCGGCCAGGAAGCGGCCCGTGTTTCCGGAAAAGCCGTCGAAGGCCTGCAGGATGCCTCCCATTCCCTGCGTCAATGGCATGAAAACGGAAGATTTTCGATTTTCAGGCTCTGGATCAGGCGCCTCAGGACGAACCGGAGAAGGCAGCGACTGCCGTTCCGGAAGCACAGCCGGAGGGGATCCAGATTTCCGATGCCCGTGATCTGGGAAACGGTGTCGAAGAAGTCACCTTTGACGCCCGGCCTATTGAAGAAAAAATGCCTGCAGAAGGGGCCGATGATTATTGGGATGACATCCTTGAACAGGGCGCCGAAGAGATGGAAGACGTTCCCGATTACAGCCAGATTCATGAAAACGTCGTTTCCGATACGGAACCGACGGCGCACGACGTTCAGCCGGTAAATACTCCGTCTTTAGCTGAAGAACGAGATGTCCTTCGTCACGATATGGACGATATCAAACCGATTGAAGTCGAACAGAGCAGCGTAGCCGTCGAAATCAGCGAGGAAGGCAGTAGTGCCGTTCCTAAGGCGGAGGGAATGAAGATGTACCGCCTGCCGTCTGTTTCCATCTTGAAACCCGGTCCCCAGCATACGGTCGGACTCAGTGACGAAGTGCGGGAAAATGCCGCAATTTTAAAAGAAACACTGCAGAGCTTCAATATCGACGCTAAGATTTTGAATGCCAGCCAGGGGCCGTCGATTACGCGCTATGAATTGGAACCGGCGGCCGGCGTCAAGGTCAGTAAGATCGTCCATTTGGCCGACGACATTGCCCTTAAATTGGCGGCGACGGATATCCGTATCGAAGCGCCTATCCCGGGGAAAGCCGCCGTCGGCATTGAAGTGCCGAATAAAAACTGACTGGCGTCAACCTGCGCGACGTCATTGAAAGTGACACCTTCCAAAAGGCCGCCAGAGGCGTTCCCGTCTGCTTAGGGAAAGACATTGCCGGCAACCCCATCGTAGCCGATCTGACCAAGATGCCCCACCTTTTGGTGGCAGGTTCGACGGGCTCCGGCAAGAGTGTCTGCATCAATACCTTCATTGCCAGCATCCTCTTTAAGCAGCGCCCGGAAGATGTAAAATTGATCCTCATCGACCCCAAAGTCGTTGAATTGTCAAACTATAATGGAATTCCACATTTACTGACGCCGGTCGTCACCGATCCCAAGAAGGCTGCCAGCGTCCTGCGCTGGGCCGTTCGCGAAATGGATGACCGCTATAAGCGCTTTGCCCTCACCCATACGAGGGATATTTCCCGCTATAATGAACTTCATCCGGATGAAACCATGCCCTTTATCGTCATCATCATCGACGAATTGGCGGACCTCATGATGATGGCCTCTGACGACGTTGAAAAGTCGATCATCCGTCTGGGCCAGAAAGCCCGTGCCTGCGGCATGCATTTAGTCCTGGCTACGCAGCGGCCGTCGGTCGATGTCCTGACCGGCCTCATCAAGGCCAACGTGCCCAGCCGTATCGCCTTCGCCGTATCGAGTCAGGTCGACTCGCGTACCATCTTAGACATGTCTGGCGCCGATAAACTGATCGGCAAAGGGGATATGCTCTTTTATCCCCTCGGGGCGTCCAAACCGCTCCGCGTCCAAGGTGCCTTTATTTCCGATTCGGAAATCGACGAGATGGTCGAATTCATCAAGGGCCAGGACGGGCCCCATTACGATGAGTCGGTCCAAAAGGCCCAGTCTGAAAATGCCGAAGACAGCGTCGACTTTTTTGAAGACGACCTCATGCGTCAGGCCATCGACATGGTCCTCGAGACCGGCCAGGCTTCGACCTCCATGCTCCAGCGCCGTTTCCGCATCGGCTATACGCGGGCTGCCCGCATGATCGACATGATGGAAGCCATGCACATCGTCGGACCCAATAACGGCAGTAAGCCGCGGGATATTTTGATGACGGCCGATGAAGTCCAACAGAAGTATTTGGGCTGACCCCCTGTACCCTTTGTCGTATCTGTTATATAATAAAGGATACGATTATAGTAGATAGGGAGAGAAAGACAGTGAAGGAATCTTCGATCGGTGACGTATTACGATTAGCGAGAGAACAACAGGGCCTGACTTTACAAGACGTATCGGAGGCCCTCAATATAAAGCGGGAATACCTGGAAGCTTTGGAAGCCAATGAATATGATGCCATTCCCGGTGCCGTATTCGTCAAAGGCTTTATTCGCAACTACGGCAACTTTTTGGAATTGGACGGCATCGCCCTGGTCCAGGAATATAAGGCCTCTGTGGAAGAACGGACGCCGAGACCGGAAGTGCGGACCATCGTTCCTGCTAAACATCAAAAAAATAGGAAAGACAGTAAGAAGAAAAAGACGCGGCAGGGAAATTGGCCGGAAATTACGATTGTGGCCGGCATCATCATCTTCCTGTTGCTCATCATTTGGATTTTAATGTAAATAAGGAGCCATATGCGCGAGAATTTCTTAGTAACCAGTCGAGAAGATATGAAACGACGCGGCTGGGATCAACTTGATTTTGTCTACATCAATGGCGACGCCTATGTCGATCACCCCGGTTTTGCCGCAGCCCTCATCGGCCGCGTCCTCGAAAGCCGGGGCTATCGTGTCGGCCTTATTTCCCAGCCGGATTGGCACAGTGCCGATGCCTTTAAAGCGTTGGGCCGGCCGCGGCTGGCCGCTTTGATTACGGCAGGGAACCTCGATTCTATGCTCAATGAAAAGACGGCGGCTCGAAAATTCCGCAGCCGCGACAGTTATTCACCGGGCGGTGAAACGGGGCACCGGCCGGAACGGGCGACGATTGTCTATGCCAACCGTATGCGCGAGGCTTATAAAGATGTGCCGATCATCATCGGCGGCATCGAGGCCAGCCTGCGCCGTTTTGCTCATTATGACTACTGGTCCAATAAAGTACGCCATTCGATCCTCCTCGACAGCAAGGCCGACATCCTCAGTTATGGCATGGGGGAACACTCCATTGTCGAAATTGCCGATGCCCTGGCTGAAGGCAAATCGGTTGCCGAGATGTACGATATCCGCGGCATCTGCTATGTGACCGGGAAACCGCCCGTTTCGGACAAGACCGTCGTCTGCCCATCTTATGAAGCGGTCCGGGATGATAAGGCGGCCTTTGCCAAGGCCTTTAAGATGCAGTATGAAGAGCAGGATCCTTTTTACGGCAAGACCATCATCCAGCCGTCGGAAAACCGCTTCGTCGTCCAGACGCCGCCGGCCCTGCCCCTGTCGACGGAAGAGATGGATGCCATTTACGAACTGCCCTTCCAGCGCCGCTGGCATCCCGATTACGATGCTGCCGGCGGGGTTCCGGCCCTGCAGGAAGTACAGTTCAGCCTGACCAGCCAGCGCGGCTGTTTCGGCCACTGTCATTTCTGTGCCATTGCCAGCCATCAGGGGCGCATCATTCAGCACCGCAGCCAGGAGTCCCTCGTTCGCGAAACGGAACGGATGACGAAACTTCCGGGCTTTAAAGGTTATATCCATGACGTCGGCGGTCCGACGGCTAACTTCCGCCATGTGGCCTGCCAAAAGCAGCTGACCGATGGGGTGTGCCGCAATCGCCACTGCATCGGCAGCGAAACCTGCCGCAACCTCAATACGTCTCATGATGACTACTTGGAGCTTTTGCGGAAAATCCGCCATGTAAAAGGGGTAAAGAAAGTCTTCGTCCGCTCCGGCCTTCGCTATGACTACGTGCTGGCCGACGGCAATAAAGAATTCGTCAAAGAACTCTGCCAGTATCACGTCAGCGGCCAGTTGAAGGTGGCGCCGGAACACGTCGTCAAACACGTGACCGACCTCATGGGAAAGGCCGATGTCAACGCCTTTCTGACCTTTAAGGACTGGTTCGATGAAGCCAATCGGGAACTGGGAAAGAAACAGTATCTGGTTCCGTATTTCATGTCCAGTCATCCAGGCTGTACCTTAAAAGATGCCGTGTCCCTGGCCGAATTTTTGCGGGATATGCATATGCAGCCCGAACAGGTACAGGATTTTATCCCGACGCCGGGAAGCTTGTCGACGGCCATGTATTATACGGGAATTAATCCCTTGACCGGGCAAAAGGTATATGTTGCCCGCAAGGCAGAAGAAAAACAGATGCAGCGGGCCCTTATGCAGTATAAGAACCCGGCCAATTATGATATTGTCTATAAGGCCTTATGCCTGACCGGCCGCCGTGACCTCATCGGTTACGGGCCGAAGTGCCTCGTTGCACCGCGGCGCCATTCACGTCAGTCAGGCCATCCGCTCAGCAATGGCCGTCATGGCCGTTCTCCTGTCCGTGCCGGACAAGGGCGGAAGGATTTGAATCGAACTAGAAAATTCAGGTGAATACAATGAAGAAATACGTGCCTTTTGTCGTGCTCAGCGTCTTCGTCATCTTACTTTTGGGACTGGCATGGCCTATCTTGATGAAGCACCAGCAGGAAGAAGCACAACGGGCTTATGAAGCCGGCCGCCATCTCGTCGTCTTTTCGGATTTGCCGCAGGATGTCAATGACGGTTTGGCCCGAGAATTTTATAAGCAGAAGCATTTGCGGGTGCAGATTTATTCCAAGACCGACAGTGATATGCGCCAGTCGTTGGGGAATCTCAACGGCCCCAAGCCGGATATCCTCATCGCTTCGGAAGATGATTTGCGTACGCAAAAGCAAAATGGCATTCTCCAGCCGTATGAGTCGGCCTATACCGACAATGTCCCGGCGTCCATGAAGGACGCCGACGGCCTGTGGAGCGGTTTATGGTATAATCCCATGGTCTTTGTCGTCAGTCAGTCTTATTATGAGCGGCGGGGCCAGCTCCTGTCTACCTGGGATGACCTGTTGACCGATCCGCAGATGCTGCTGGCCTTTCCGGACCTGGCCGCCATGGATATGGCCGGCGAATTCCTCTGCTCTTTCGTAGAGATAAAAGGTCTCGATGAAAGTGAACGCTATCTGCGTGCCCTGCAAAGTCACGTCGCTTCGTATTCGAAATCGATGTCGGTCAACGTCCGCCGCGTTGCCAGCGGGGAAGCCGATATCGGCGTAGCCGACGCTTCGTCTGCCCGTCAGTATCGAAATGACGGAGCGCCTATTTATATCATCTACCCCCAAGACGGTACGTCGTACTGGTTGACGGGGATTGCTGTCACCAATTGGTGTGAAGACGGGGAACTGGCCAATGCTTTTGCCGATTGGATCTATTCGCCGGAAGCCAATGCCGTCTTACAGCAAAAACACATTTTCATGAGCGATGCCCTGCCGCAGGCCCAGCCTGATCTCGACGCCAACGGACGGGGACTCGTCTTATTCCCGGTAAAAAAATTATATTCTGATGAAGGCCGCCGCAACTTACAGTCATGGTGGATCAAATCAATTCGCTTCGGAAAGGAAAAATAACGATACATGGAAAAGATCGGATTTGTCAGCTTAGGCTGTTCTAAAAATCTCATCGATACAGAAGTCATGCTGGGCATCCTCCGCGATCGCCACATGGAAATCACCGAGGACCTTGCCCAGTCTGACATTATTATCGTCAATACCTGTACCTTTATTGAAAAAGCAAAGCAGGAATCTATCGACACTATCTTGCAGGCCGCCCGCTATAAAACCGAGGGCAACTGCAAGATTCTCATCGTAACGGGGTGTCTCAGCCAGCAGTATAAAGAAGAACTGATGAAGGAAATGCCGGAAATCGACGCTCTCTTGGGTACCGGTTCTTGGGATCGCATCTGGGAAGCTATCGATACTGTCAAAAAAGGCCGCAAAGCCTGCTTCATCGACGATGTCAGCCATTTATACGACCAAAATACGAGCCGCATGCGGACGACGCCGACCTATAGCGCCTATGTCAAAATCGGCGAAGGCTGTAATAACGGCTGTTCTTTCTGCATCATTCCACACGTTCGGGGAAAACTGTACAGTCGTCCCATCGAATCAATTGTCGCTGAAGTGCAGCAGCTGGCTGCCGACGGCGTAAAGGAAATCAACCTCATCGCTCAGGATACGACCAGCTATGGCGTCGATATCGCCGGCCACTCGCTCTTGCCGGATCTCCTGCGCCAATTGGTTCCCATCGAAGGGATTCGCTGGATTCGCCTGTTCTATCTCTATCCCCATTACTTTACAGATGAATTGATGAATCTCATCGTCGAGGAAGACAAAATCTGTCCCTACGTCGACTTGCCGCTTCAACACATTGCCGAACCGGTCCTGCGCCGCATGAACCGCCGCGATTCCGAAGACGATGTGCGCCGCCTCATCAAAAAATTGTGCAGCCACGGCCGCAAGCTCACCTTGCGCTCGACCTTTATCGTCGGCTTCCCCGGTGAAACCGAAGCGGAATTCCAGGCCCTCTGTGACTTCGTAAAGGAAACGGAATTTGACGACGTCGGTGTCTTTACCTATTCCCAGGAAGCGGGGACGCCGGCAGCGACCATGGACGGACAGATTCCCGAAGAGGTAAAAGAAGAACGCTATCACCAGCTCATGGCCATCCAGGCCAAGGTATCGGAAATCCGGAACCAGGAACTGGAAGGATCCGTCCATACCATGTTAGTCGAAAAAGTAGAACAAGAAAAAGGCGTGACCCAGGCCGTGGGCCGCATTGAAATCCAGGCGCCCGATGTCGATGGCCTGACCTATTTGGAAGATGCTGAGGGCGTACAGCCCGGCGATATGATTCCGGTCCGCATTGCCCAGGGCTTTGCCTATGATCTCGTGGCTGAACGGCTCGATTAACCGAGGTGATTGTAAATGCTAGTAGAACTGGTTACGACAGGCTCTGAATTACTGTTAGGCGAAATCACCAATTACAATTCCGCCTATTTATCGAAACAACTCAATGAATTGGGGTACTTCGTCGTCTACCATACGACGGTCGGCGATAATCCCCAGCGCATGAAGGACGTCTTAAAGACGGCCTTATCGCGGGCCGATTTGGTCATTACGACAGGCGGCCTCGGGCCGACCCAGGGCGATATGACCAAGATCATCGGGGCCGAACTGATGAATCGTCCCCTGATCTATGATCAGGCCATTGCCGATTCCGTCCAGGCCTGGGTGACCGCCCATCACGGCACGGTGACGATGACCGAAAATCAAAAGCGCCAGGCCATGATTCCCGAAGGAGCCGCGATCTTTGATAACGAAGCCGGGACGGCACCGGGCGTCGCCATGCAGGGCGGCGGAAAAAACTTGGTACATTTGCCGGGGCCGCCCAGCGAAATGCGCTGGATGTATGAAAATCGCCTGAAACCCTGGCTCCTTAAAACCTTTGGCAGTCAGGGCAGTATCCGCTCGCTCTATATCAAGATTTATGATATGGGCGAAGCCTTTATTGAAGAACGACTGATGGATCTCGTCAAAGACCAGTCGAATCCGACCCTGGCTATGTACGCCCGGCCGGGATTCGTAGAAGTCCGATTGACGGCACGGGCTGACAGTGAAGAACAGGCTGAGGCCCTTCTGGAACCCTTGGAAGAAGAAGTACGCAGCCGTCTGAATGACCAGATCGTCAGCTTTAATGACGAAACGATGGCCGATGTCTTGGGACGGGAAGTCCGTCAGGCTGGCTATATCGTCAGCGCTGCCGAATCCTGCACGGGCGGCCTGATCGGTTCGCTCATTACCGACATACCCGGTGCGTCCGACTACTTCCGCGGCTCCGCCGGGACGTACTGCAACGAAATGAAAGAGAAACTCCTCGGCGTCTCTCATGAGACCCTTGAACGATATACCGCCGTCAGCGCCGAAACAGCGGCTGAAATGGCTGATGGCAGCCGCCGCCTTTACGGCAGTGATATCGCGGTCAGCACGACCGGCATCGCCGGCCCCGGCGGCGGTACGGAAGAACAGCCCGTAGGCCTTGTTTACACCGGCGTCAGCGGCCCTTGGGGAACCCTCGTTCACCGCGACGTCTACCACGGCGGCCGTGCTGAAATCAAACGCCGTGCTGCCGTACGGGCCATCTATTATGTAGTGCGTTATCTTGTGAACCATAAAAACAAATAACCGTTAGGAGGAATGATTTTGGACGCGAAACAGACAGCACTTGAAAATGCAATGCGCAAGATTGAAAAAGACTTTGGGAAAGGCGCGATCATGCGTCTCGGCGACATTGCTGACAAGATGAACTTAGAAGTTATCTCATCGGGATCCTTAGCCGTCGACTTAGCCGTCGGCGTTGGCGGATATCCTCGGGGCCGAGTCATCGAAATCTACGGCCCTGAATCGTCAGGGAAGACGACCCTGGCCCTGCACGCCATTGCGTCAGCCCAGAAAAACGGCGGCATTGCAGCCTTCATCGATGCCGAACACGCCCTCGATCCGGTCTATGCCCGCCACCTTGGCGTCGACACCAACGAACTGCTCATTTCCCAGCCGGATAACGGCGAACAGGCCCTTGAAATCACAGAAGAACTGGTCCGCAGCGGTGCTGTCGATGTCATCGTCGTCGACTCCGTTGCCGCCCTGGTCCCGAAAGCTGAAATCGAAGGCGAAATGGGCGACTCTCACGTCGGCCTCCAGGCCCGCCTCATGAGCCAGGCCCTGCGTAAATTGACGGGGATCATTTCTAAATCGAAGGCCATGGTCATCTTCATCAACCAGCTCCGTGAAAAAGTCGGCGTCATGTTCGGCAACCCCGAAACGACGACGGGCGGCCGGGCCTTGAAATTCTACGCGTCGATCCGCATGGAAATCCGCAAAGGCGAAGCCATCAAAGCCGGCGGCGACGTCATCGGCAACCGGGCTCGGGTCAAGGTTGTCAAGAATAAAGTGGCACCTCCCTTTAAACACTGCGAATTCGATATCATGTATGGCCAGGGCATTTCCCGTGAAGGGACGGTCCTCGACCTGGGGACGTCCATGGACATCATTGAAAAGAGTGGTACCTGGTACTCCTACAAGGGTGAACGACTGGGCCAGGGCAAGGAAAATGTCAAGATCTTCATGAAGGAACATCCGGAAATCACGGACGAAGTCGAAAAGATCATCCGCGACACCCTGGCAGCGGAACCGGAAAAATTCGACGATGTCATGGACGAAGAATTGATGGAATCGGATGCCGTGGCAGCAGCCGTACCGGAAAGTGACGAAGAAGAATAAATGACTTATAGCGAGGCCTATGAAAAGGCGCTGCAGTTACTCAATGTCCGCTTTTTGAGTGAAGGCGAACTGCGCACCAAACTGCGGCGGCGCGACGTCAGTGACGACGTCATCGACGAAGTGATGGCCATGTTGAAGGACGAGCACTTTATCGACGACGACCGCCTGGCCCGACAGGTCTATGCCAACTATGTCCGCAAAGGGCAGTACGGCCATTTATATATTGCAAACTGCCTCCGGCGCCGGCAGCTGGCCGTGCCGGAGGATATCACACGGCCTGATGAATATGCTTTGGCCGAGGCACTTGTCGAGCGGAAATTTTCCCGTCACTTTGAGGAGCGGCGAAAGGCGGCGCGATACTTACAGTACCGCGGCTTTTCTCCTTCCGTCATCTCCGAGATCATCGCCTCTTTTACAGCCGGTGATGACCAGCCTTGACGGGCAGTCGAAATAAGGATTTCTGACACCGAATCGTCTTGACATTGATATGAAAAAAATTACAATTAAAGGAGCCGGTTTGATACACTGGTCCATATTTTGCATAATTGTAGGTTTTTTGAACATGAAGTAAATTTTACATACTCATAAAAAAGCCGGACGGTAGGTTCGGCTTTTTTTGTGAAGGGGAGGTGAATTTGTTACTATGCTGACTACTACTATTGTTGCGGCCATTATTTGTGGTCTCATCGGCGGCGGTGCCGGTTATATCTATCGTAAGAAGATTGCCGAAGGCAAAATCGGCCAGGCCGAAGTCGAAGCGCAGCGGATCATTGTGACGGCCCAGCAAAATGCGGAAGCCCGCAAGAAAGAACTGGTCCTCGAAGGCAAGGAAGAAATCCATAAACTGCGCAGCGATGCCGAACGGGAACACAAGGAACGCCGCACGGAATTACAGCGCTTTGAACGGCGTCTGCTGCAAAAAGAAGAACATTTAGACAAGAAATCCGATTCCATGGAAAAGAAAGAAGACAGCTTGCAGCGCAAGGAAGAAGAAGTCACGCGCATGCAGGAAAAAATCGAAGCCATTCACGAACAGAAAATGGCTGAATTGGAACGAATTTCCGGCTTGACATATGAAGATGCTAAAGAATTGCTTTTGAACAACGTTCAGAGTGAAGTAAAACATGAAACGGCACAGATGATCAAGATGCTGGAAGAACAGGCTCATGAAGAAGCAGAAAGCAAGGCTCGGGAAATCATTTCCGTGGCGATTCAGCGCTGCGCTGCTGACCATGTAGCCGAAACGACGGTATCCGTTGTGTCGCTTCCGAATGACGAAATGAAGGGCCGTATCATCGGCCGTGAAGGTCGGAATATCCGGGCTATTGAAATGCTGACCGGGGTTGACCTCATCATCGACGATACGCCGGAAGCCGTCATCTTGTCGTGCTTCGATCCGATCCGTCGGGAAATCGCCTGTATTGCCTTAGAAAAACTGATTGCCGACGGCCGTATCCATCCGGCACGCATTGAAGAAATGGTTGAAAAGGCTCGTAAAGAAATCAATCAGAAGATTCGCGAAGCCGGGGAACAGGCAACGTACGAAGCCGGCGTTCACGGACTCCATCCGGAACTCATCAAGATCCTCGGTCGGCTGCGCTACCGCACCAGTTATGGCCAGAATGTACTGCGCCATTCTATCGAAGTCTCCCAGCTGGCAGGCATTATGGCTGCCGAATTGGGTGTCGATGAAAAACTGGCTAAACGCGCCGGCTTGATTCACGATATCGGCAAGGCCCTGGACCATGAACTGGAAGGGACCCACGTCTCTATCGGTGTCGAAATCGCCAAGAAATACGGCGAATCGAAGTTGGTCATCAACGGGATTGCTGCCCACCACGGCGATGAAGAAGCACAGAGTGTGGAAGCCGTCTTGGTAGCGGCTGCTGATGCCGTATCGGCTGCTCGTCCGGGTGCCCGTCGGGAAACCTTGGAAAACTACTTGAAGCGCCTGACCAAGCTCGAAGAAATTGCCGAGTCCTTTGATGGTGTTGAAGACTGTTTTGCTATCCAGGCCGGACGTGAAATCCGGGTCATGGTCAAACCGGATAAGTTGGATGAATCCGATTGCGTCCTCTTGACCCATGACATCATTAAACGCATTGAAGCTGAACTGGAATATCCGGGACAGATTAAAGTCGTCGTCATTCGCGAAACGCGGATGGTCGATTATGCAAAATAATCTTATATTGGGTTGCAAGGTCGTCCTTCTGGACGACCTTTTTCCTTTCTGAAACCGTCTCTTGACGTATCGAATTGAAAGGCGGGCTGCGGCCTGATGGACCGGGACGGTATGTGTCGTGAAAAAATATTATTGAATTTAAAAATAATACTTGCCAAAGTCACCGTTTTGTAGTAGAATAGTTTTTGTTCGAGGCACTAAGAAATACCGAGACGGCCCCGAATCATGAAAGCAAATGGCCCCGTGGTGTAGCGGTTTAACATGTCGCCCTGTCACGGCGAAGATCGTCAGTTCAAATCTGATCGGGGTCGCCAAATGCTCAGGTAGCTCAGTCGGTAGAGCAGGGGACTGAAAATCCCCGTGTCGGCGGTTCAATTCCGTCCCTGAGCACCACCAATGCGGAAGTAGCTCAGTGGTAGAGCACCACCTTGCCAAGGTGGGGGTCGCGAGTTCGAGCCTCGTTTTCCGCTCCATATATGGCGGCATAGCCAAGCGGTAAGGCAGAGGTCTGCAAAACCTTCATCCCCAGTTCGATTCTGGGTGCCGCCTCCATATTTTTTCTTTCGTCATGCCGAGGTGGCGGAACTGGCAGACGCAACGGACTTAAAATCCGTCGGATAGAAATATCCGTACCGGTTCGATTCCGGTCCCCGGCACCAAATCAACAACGTGTAAGCGGCGTTGGCCGTGGCCGAAGTCCTTGCAAAACAAAGGAGCTGTCTTTGGACAGCTCCTTTTCGCAGTCCGTTTAAATTATCTGGAAAATGGGTTATAATGAAATATGACTGAATACAAGTATAGAGTATCAGATTTTGAAGGACCTTTAGATCTCCTGCTCTATTTGATCGAAAAGAACAAAGTCGACATTTATAACATTCCCATCGTGGCCATTGCCGATCAATTCAATGCCTATGTAGCCGACATCGACGTCTTTGATGTCGACTATGCCAGCAAGTTTTTTGTCATGGCAGCGACTCTTTTACAGATAAAATCCAGACTGCTTCTGCCCAAACAGCCGAAACTGGCTGACGACGAAGAAGACCCACAGGAAGTCCTGGTCCGGCAGCTCGTCGAGTATAAAAAGATGAAGGCCCTGTCTCAGGCCATGGGCGGGCTGTGGGATGCCCGCAGTCTGATGATGGGACGCCAGCCGGCGCCCATGCCCTATGAGCCACGCTTTGAAGGGCATATCGACACCCAGGCCCTTTACGACGCCTTTCAACAGGTGTGTCAGGCCCTGCCGAAACCGGAAGCCGTAGAGATACGGATTCAGAAAGAAATCTACAGCGTCGGTGAGTGCATGCGCCGCGTTACGTACGCCCTGCGCCGAGCCAAGGGGACGATGACGGCAGCTGCCATTTTTCAGGCCTGCCGCTCTCGCGTCGAACTCGTCGTGACCTTTTTGGCCGTTTTGGAATTGCTCAAGGTCGGTCAATGCGCGACCGTCGCTGAGGGAAAGGATGGGAATACCATTGCCTTACGATACACGCCAAAAGGATAACCGCGAACCGACGGCCTTGTTAGAAGCCCTTCTCTTTTTGAGCGGCGACGCTATGACCGAAGCTGACATCAGTGCCCACCTGGGCTGGCCGGTGGAAGACGTCGGAAAAATCGCTGAGCGCCTGCAGCATGTACTGGAGGATCAGCGACGAGGCCTTCGGCTTATCCGCGTGGCTGGCGGGTATCAGTTAGTGACCCGGCCCGACCTTTACGACGCACTGCAGTGGGTGCGGACGGGGAAGACCGAGCTGTCGCCCATGGCCCTTGAAGTCCTGGCCATCGTCGCTTTCAAGCAGCCTGTCACCCGGGCTGATATTGAAAAACTGCGCGGCGTTTCGTCAGAGCGCGTTCTGACGTCCCTCGTACAGCAGGGACTGGTCGTTGATCTTGGCCGTAAGGACAGTCCGGGGCGGCCGATTTTATACGGTACGTCTGCTTATTTTTGGAATGTATCGGCATGGATTCCCTTGCTGATTTAGCCGGCCGCTTGTCGGTAGATACTACGGAGGATGGACCTAATGGAAGAACGGTTGCAGAAAGTAATGAGTAACTGCGGTGTGGCCTCACGGCGCGCTTCGGAAAAACTGATATTGGAAGGACGGGTCCGGGTAAACGGCGTCATCGTCCGGGAATTAGGCACCAAAGTCAATCCCGATAAAGACCGCATTGCCGTCGACGGCAAGACCCTGGAAGTACAGGCCAAGCATTATTATCTATTTAATAAGCCCAAGGGCGTCATTACAACGTCGAGCGACGACCAGGGACGGACGACGGTCATGGATTACTTCAAAAAGGAAAAAGACCGTATCTACGCCGTCGGTCGTCTGGACCAAAATACGGAAGGCCTGCTGCTGATGACCAACGACGGCGAACTGGCCAACATCCTGATGCATCCCAGCCGCCTCGTCGATAAGACCTATGAAGTCAAGGTCAAAGGGCACATTGCCGACTCGATCCTGCAGCATTTAGCCGACGGCGTCGAACTGAAAGACGGGATGACGGCACCGGCTGACGTCGTCTATGTCGACTACGACCCGCGGACGAATCTGACCAGCTTGGAAATCACCATTCACGAAGGCCGCAATCGCCAGGTCCGCCGCATGCTGGAATACTTCGGCTTCCAGGTTCATAACCTGCGCCGCATCCAGTATGCCTTTTGACCCTGAGCGGCGTCAAGCGCGGTGCCTATCGCGCCTTGACCCGTGAAGAAGTGGCCGAACTCTACAAATATAAATAATAGGAGTGTCTATGAAGGAAATCCTCGTCATCGGTGCCGGTGCGGCCGGCATCATGGCTGCGCTGGCGGCTGCCGAATCGGGCGCCAGGGTACACTTATTTGAAAAAATGATATTGTAGGTAAGAAAATGGGAATCACCGGTAAGGGGCGCTGCAACTTGACCAACTCCTGCAGCATGGCCGATTTCATCGCTCACACGCCGGGGCACGGAAAATTCCTGTTCAGTGCTTACCAGCAGTTTACGAACGTCGATTTATTGGACAAACTGAACGGCTGGGGCCTTCTGACCAAAGAAGAACGGGGCGGCCGTATTTTCCCACAGTCCGACAGTGCCATCGAAGTGCGAAAGCTCTTCTACCATAAATTGTGCCGTAAGGGTATCGAACTGCATTTAAAGGAAGGCGTCAAAGCCGTTAAAGCCTGGGGGAATCGCTTCGTTGTCCAAACGGTGTCGAAGACCTACGAAGGCGATGCCTGCATCATCACGACGGGCGGCATGTCCTATCCCGTAACCGGATCCACCGGCGACGGCTATGGCTTCGCTAAGACCCTGGGTCACGAGGTGACGGAATTAAAGCCGTCGCTCATCCCCTTTACGACGGCAGAAGACTGGCCCCATGACTTATCGGGACTGTCCCTGAAAAACGTCGAAGGTTCGCTGTGGCGCCGTGGGAAAAAAATCGATGCCCACTTCGGAGAAATGCTGTTTACCCACTTTGGTGTGTCCGGGCCGATTATCCTGATGCTCAGTACGGCAGCGGCTCATAAAAAGAGCGCCGCCTTTCCCTTGGAACTTCGCATCGACTTAAAGCCGGCCTTGTCGAAGGAAAAACTCGATGCCCGCCTGCGTCGGGATTTTGAAAAATATATCCGCAAAGAAGCGGTCAACGGCTTAAAGGATCTGTTGCCCCAGCGACTGATTCCAGTCCTACTCGATCAGGCCGGAATCGCCAAAGACTGTCCGGTCAATCAGATTTCCCGCGAACAGCGCCAGCGTCTGGTCGAAGCTTTTAAGGCCCTGCCCCTTACGGTGACCGGGACGAGGCCGATCAGTGAAGCCATCGTGACGGCCGGCGGCGTGTCGGTCAAGGAAATCGATCCCAAGACGATGGAGTCGAAAATCGTTCCGGGCCTCTATTTTGCAGGGGAAGTCATCGATATCGACGCCTTTACAGGCGGTTATAATTTACAGGCAGCCTTTTCGACAGGGTTCGTAGCCGGAACGGCCGCTGCTGCTAAGGAGGGCTGACTATGAAAAAATTAACCATTGCCATCGACGGCCCGGCAGGGGCCGGAAAGAGCAGTGTTGCCAAACTGCTGGCCAATAAAGTCGGCTATTTATACATTGATACAGGAGCCATGTACCGGGCCTTTACCTGGGCGGTCTTAGAAAAGGGCGTCGACATCTCCGATGAAGGAGCCGTCAAGGCCCTGGTAGATACCGTCGATATCCGCCTGGAACCGATGGCCGACCTGTGTCGGGTCTACGTCGGCGATACGGAAGTTACCGATGCCATTCGGACTCAGCGTGTATCTTCTCACGTTTCTTCCGTTGCAGCTCTTGCAGTCGTACGGCAAAAACTGGTAAAATTACAAAAGGCTATGGCCAAAGAAGGCGGCGTCATCTTAGACGGCCGCGATATCGGGACCGTCGTCCTGCCCGACGCGGATCTTAAAATCTTCCTCACGGCATCGGTTGCCTCCCGGGCCCAGCGCCGTTATTTGGAAGTGAAGGCCAAAGGCGGTACTGAATCGTATGACGCCATCGCCGCCAGCATCGCTGCCCGCGATGATATGGACTCTCACCGCCAGGTGTCCCCTTTGAAGAAAGCCGATGACGCTGTCGTCGTCGACAACAGTGATCTCGATTTACAACAGACGGCCGACGTCATTCTCGGTCTTATGAAGGAGCGAGGCTGATGCACGAATTTATGTATAATACGATTCGCCGGATCTTCAATGTGGCCACGTACGGCTTCTTGAATATGGAAGTCATCGGCGAAGAAAATATCCCTGAAAAAGGGCCTTTCATCGTAGCCTGTAATCATGCCAGCAACTTTGATCCGCCCCTTTTAGGAACGGCCATGCGGCATCATCTCATCCACTTCATGGCCAAGGAAGAACTGTTCCGAAATCCCGTCATGGGCTGGTTCCTGCGTTACGTCCATACCTTCCCGGTCCACCGCGGCCGCATCGACCGCAAGGCGGTCATGGAATCCTTTAAGGTCTTGAAGGCGGTGCGGTTTTGGGGATTTTCCCGGAAGGGAAGCGGACCCGCGGCGGTTTCGTCGGCCCCTTTCATGAAGGCTTTGCCGGTATCGCCATTAAGGCCAAGGTTCCAGTGCTGCCGGCAGCCATCGTAAATTCGGAATTTCTGCCGAAAAAGACGGGGCCCGTTCGAGTCATCTTTGGCAAACCCATCATGGCTCCGGCCGGAAAAGCCTCCGATCACGACGTAGTCACGGCCTTTTCCGAAGAAATTCGCGATTCCATCGTGACTATGCAAAATCAGTATAAAGGGGACGAAAAATGAAAGTAACTCTCGCCGCAGCCTGTGGCTTTTGCTATGGCGTCCGACGAGCCGTTGAACTGGCCGGACAGGCTGAAAAAGGAACGCATACCTTAGGACCTATCATCCACAATCCGCAAGTTGTCGGGCGTCTCGCCGAACAAGGCGTGTCGCCGGTAGACTCTTTGGATGAGGTCGATAAGGGGGCTGTCGTCTTGATACGCTCCCATGGCGTAGGACCGGAAGTCTATGAACAAGCCGAAAATCGAGAACTAAAAGTCATAGATGCTACCTGTCCACACGTCAAAAAGGCCCAACAAGAACGCCAAAAATATCATCGAAAAAAGGTGAAAAGCTTATAATAGTAGGCGAAAAGGCCCATCCTGAAGTAATTAGTATTTCACAATGGGGGGCAAATCGTGCTATTATAATAGACAGGGAAGAAGAGGCTCAACAGATTCCCTTTTGCGATTCTATGGGAGTCGTCGTCCAAACGACGTTCTCTCAAGAGCAATTCAAGCGTATCGCCGCTATCCTGCAACAAAAGACTAATCATCTCGATGTGCATATGACCATATGTACGGCGACGCAGCAGCGTCAGCAGGCAGCGATAGAATTGGCAGGTCAGGTGGACGCCATGATCGTCATTGGCGGCAAGAACAGCGCCAACACCGGCCGCCTCGCGCAGGTATGCCGTGAACAGGATTGCCCGACATACCACATTGAAACAGCAGCCGAATTGGATACGGCCTGGTTCAGTGGTATGAATCATATAGGCATTACAGCCGGCGCTTCTACGCCGGATTGGATAATACAGGAGGTTGTTAAGATTATGGAAAATTTGCAAGCTGAAGGCACAGAAGTAATGAGTGAAGAATTGTTGGACAAGTATGACTATGAAGAAAATCCAAAGAAAGGTGACGTGGTCAAAGGCACGGTTATTTCTGTGAATGATGATGCTGCCTATGTTTCCATCGGTACGAAAGCGGAAGCAATTCTGCCGAAAAAGGAAATGGCTGTTCCCGCTCCGGAAAAAGCGAGTGACTTTGTCAAAGTCGGCGATGAACTGACAGTTGAAATTGCCAACAACATCAAAGAAGAAGGAGCTATTGTCGTTTCCCTCGTCAAGATGAAGAAAGTCGAAGACTGGAAAGAAGTTCGCGAAGCTTTCGAAAATGATCAGCTCGTCGAATGTGTTGGGAAAGAAACGAATAAGGCTGGCCTCGTCGTTTCGATCAAATCCCTCCGCGGATTTATCCCCCTCTCCCAGGGCGATATCAAATTCGTGAAGTCTTTGGACTACCTCGTCGGTGAAACCTTCCAGGTCAAAGTCATCGACATTGACGAACACAAAAACCGTCTGGTCCTGTCCCGCAAGGCTGTACTTGAATCAGAACGCGAAGCAAAACGCGAAGAAGCCCTTAAGAACATTGAAGAAGGGGCTGTCATCAAAGGCACTGTCGTTAAGATCATGCCCTATGGCGCATTCATCGATCTCGGCGGCGTAGAAGGCCTGCTCCACATTTCTGATATTTCTTGGAAGCGCATCAATGCTGTAGAAGACGTTCTCCAGGCCGGAGAAGAACTCGAAGTCCTCGTTCAGAAGTTCGATCAGGAACGGAATCGTATTTCCCTCTCCTTGAAAGCTCTTCAGAAGAACCCCTGGATTGCGGCTATCGAAAAATTTGAAGTCGGCGATATCGTAAAAGGCGAAGTTAAGAAACTCTTGCCGTTCGGTGCTATCTTAGCCATCGATCCGGAATTGCAGGGCTTGCTCCATATTTCTGAATTAACTGAAAAACGCGGCGTGGCTGTCAAAGACCTGGTCGACATCGGCGATGTCATGAACGTTAAGATCATCGGCATCGATACGGATAAGAAGAAGATTTCTCTCAGCGTTCTGGCTATTCAGAAAGATGAAGAAGAACAGGAAGTTCGCGACTACCTCGCTAACCAGGATAACGAAGAAGAAAACAACTAAGGCTTTGTAAAAAGAGGATAGCCGGGCTGTACCGGTTATCCTTTTTTCGTTTATAGAAAGGATAATGCCATGTATAAACCCTTAGTCGCCGTCGTCGGTCGGCCGAATGTCGGCAAATCGACGCTGTTTAACGCCATTGTCAAGAAACGGATTTCCATCGTTGAAGACATTCCCGGCGTTACCCGCGACAGAATTTACTTTGATGCCGAATGGCTCGGTCGGGAATTTACCATGATCGATACGGGCGGCATTGAATTTATCGATTCCAATGATCACATCTTTACCAGTATGCGCTATCAGGCGGAACTGGCCATTCGCGAAGCCGATGTCATCCTGTACGTCGTCGACGGCAAGGTCGGCATCCAGCCGCAGGACGAAGAAATCGCTCACATCCTGCGCTCGTGCGGCAAACCGGTCATCCTGGTCGTCAACAAGATCGACAGCGTCGAACAGGAAATAAACATCTATGAATTTTATAACCTCGGCTTAGGCGATCCCATCGGCATCTCAGCCGTCAACCTGATGAACCTCGGCGACCTCCTCGATGAAGTCCTGAAGAATATTAAAGAGGTTCCGGCCCTTGAAGACGACGACGATACGATTCATATTTCCCTCGTCGGCCGGCCGAACGTCGGCAAATCGTCCCTGACCAATGCCCTCTTGGGGCAGGACCGGGTCATCGTCAGCAACGTACCGGGTACGACGCGCGATTCCATCGATACCCACTGGTCCTATGAAGGAACGGACTTCGTCCTCATCGATACGGCGGGCATGCGCCGCAAGGCCAAGATCGACATGCCGGTCGAACGGTACAGCGTCGTCCGCGCCCTTCGCGCCGTCGACCGCTCGGATATCGCCGTCCTGGTCATCGATGCGACGGAAGGCGTTACCGAACAGGATACGAAAATCGCCGGCTACGTCCACGAAGCGGGCAAGGGCTGCATCATCGTCGTCAACAAGTGGGATCTCGTTGAAAAGGACAGCAAGACGAGCCATAAGTTCGAAGAAGATATCCGACGGGAACTGGCCTTCCTCCAGTACGCCCCGATTCTCTTCGCTTCGGCCCTGACCAAGCAGCGCATTAACCGCCTGGCCGATATGGTCAAATTCGTATCGGAACAGCAGCATATGCGCATATCGACGAGCGTCTTAAACGAACTCATCGAAGATGCCCAGCTCACCAATCCGCCGCCGGCCAAAGGCGGACGGCTGCTGAAAATCTACTACATGACCCAGGCTTCGGTCCAGCCGCCGACGTTTATTCTCTTCGTCAATGAGCCCCAGCTCATGCATTTTTCGTATCTGCGCTTCTTGGAAAACCGACTGCGCGAAACCTTCGGCTTTGAAGGCACTCCCATCCGGCTCATCTTGCGTGGCAAGAAGGATGGTGACCGCTTATGATGACCGGTATCCTCTGCCTGATCTTGGCCTATCTGGTAGGCTCTGTCCCCAGCGGCCTGGTCATCGGCAAGGTCCTGTACCATACCGATCCCCGCGAGTACGGCAGTCATAATACGGGGGCGACCAATGCCTACCGTGTCTTCGGTGCCGTCGGCGGCCTGTTGGTTCTCATCTGTGACGTCGCTAAGGGGATGTTCGGTGTCTACTTGGGGCAGCTTGCCTCCCAGGCCGGCATCGGAACCCCGGCCGATCAGATCTATCTCATGATCGCCGGCGGCCTCTTGGCCATCATCGGTCATTCGTGCTCTATTTTTCTGAAATTCAAAGGCGGGAAAGGCGTCGCTACCGGCCTTGGCATCATCTTGTTCCTGGCCCCTTGGGAAACGCTCATCGTCTTTGCCGTCTGGGTCGTCATCGTTGCCATTACGCGCATCGTCTCCCTGGGCTCCATCGTAGCCGCCGTCTTGGTGCCGATCCTGATGTACTTTTTTGGCGAACCGCTGCCGCTTACGATTTTCGGTCTCTTGGCTGCGATCCTCGTCGTCGTCCGTCATAAGGATAATATTATCCGCCTGATACAGGGACGGGAACTGAAGGTCGAACGAATTCAGAAAAAATAGATTGATATGTACTAAAAAACGTGTATAATTGATTATGTACGAGCAGGTGATCTTATGAGAATCATATCGGGTAGTGCCAGAGGGCGAATTTTGAAGTCGCCGAAAGGAATGCTGACCCGGCCGACCTTAGACCGCACGCGGGAAAGTCTTTTTAATATGCTTGAAAGCAGAGGCAGTCTGGCCGGGGCAAGGGTTCTCGATATCTTTGCGGGTACAGGTGCCTTGGGATTAGAAGCCTTGAGCCGCGGTGCAGATTCGGCTGTATTCATCGACCATTATACGCAGGCCCTCATTCGCCAGAATGCGTCGCTCTGCGGGTTTGGTGAACGCGCTGAAGTACTGCGTCTCCCGTCGGCAAAAGCTTTGGCACGGCTGCAAGGGCGGCAGTTTGATTACATCTTTGCCGACCCGCCGTATAACAAAAATTTGGTGAACGATACAATTGTTTTGATAGGTCAATACGATTTGTTGGCTCCTGGTGGATTGATTCTGATGGAATACAGCCGGAATGAAGGTATAACGGAGAACACATTGTATGAGGTCATCAGAGAAAAATCCTATGGAAATGACACGCGGATTGCTTTTATCCGTCGTCGCCAGGAAGGAGTTTGAAAGAAGTGCGAATCGGTATTTGTCCGGGCAGTTTTGATCCTGTTACCAATGGACACATTGATATTTTTGAACGGGGGAGCAAATTAGTCGATAAACTTATCGTTGCTGTTTTTGAAAATCCCGTAAAGAAGCCGTTGTTTACGATGGCTGAACGAGAAGAGATGCTGAGAGAAACGACGAGACATATTCCCAATATTGAAGTCGTCAGCTTTCACGGCCTTCTCAACGAATACGCCATCGACCATGGTGCGACCGTCATTATTCGCGGCCTCCGGGCCCTGAGCGATTTTGAATATGAATTCCAGCGGGCCCTGCTCATGAAAAAAGTAGAGCCGCGCATCGAAACGGTATTCATCATGACGAGTACCAAATATTCTTATATCAGCTCGACGGGCATCCGCGAACTGGCCTGCTTTGGCGGCAAGCTCGATGATATGGTTCCCGATTACGTTGAAAAGAAACTAAAAGTGAAGTTTGCAGACAAGTACAATGCTTAGGAGTGGAGACTACATGAATTCGGATAAACTGTTAGAAGATTTGGAAAGCTTAGTAATGAACGCTTCAAAAGTTCCCTTTACCAACAAAAAAATGGTAGAAGAAGAAGAAATCCTTCAGATCATCGACGATTTGAAAGAATCCATGCCGGCTGAATTGGAACAATCCAAGAAGATTTTGGCCGAAAGAGACAAGGTCATTGCCGATGCCCAGCATCACGCTGACGGCATGGTAGCCCAGGCGAAAGATTATATCGCCAAACTGACCGAAGAAAGTGAACTGGTACGGCAGGCTCAGGAACGTGCCAACCAGGTTATCCAAACGGCCAATGACTCGTCGGAACAGCTGAAAAACAGCTCCATTACCTATGCCGGCGACGTCCTCAAATACGTTGAATCGACATTGGAAAAGACCTTATCCAGCATTCAGCAGAATCGCGAAAGCCTGCTGAAGAACAATGGACATCAGGATACGCCGGATCAGCAGTAATGATGGCTTATGAGGTCCTGTCGCTCGTGCGGCAGGGCCTTTTTTTCCATGTTGATGACAGGAGGTATTATGAACGAAATTGTATCCCGCGATAACCAGTGGGTGAAGATGGCCTGTTCCTTGAAGCAGAAAAAAGGACGCCAGGCCCATCAACGCGTCTTTGTCGAAGGCCTGCGGGTCATTGGCGATGCCGCTGTCATGGGCATTCCCGATGCCATTTGCTTCGTGTCGCCGAAGGGACGAGACCTTGCCGGCTTTGACGAAGTATATGCCCGAGGCCTTGAATTAGGCTGGACTTTTTACGCCGTTACCGACAGCGTCTACGATAAATTGAAGGATACCAAGACCCCTCAGGGACTGGCTGCCATGCTGCCCTTTTTCGCCTATACGTTTGACGCCCTGCCGGCCATTGATCCGGAAAAGGCCGTCCTCTATCTGCGCTCCGTCCAGGATCCGGGCAATCTAGGGACCATCCTGCGAACGGCTGCCGCGGCCAACGTCGGCGCAGTCCTCCTCAGTGAAGGCTGTGTCGATGTCTACAACGATAAGACCGTCCGCAGCGCCATGGGGGCGATTTTCAAAGTGCCCGTCGTCCAGGATGTGACCGATGAACAGCTCGACCAATTCTGCAGCGATGAGGATCGAAACATCTATGGGACGGCCGCTGAAGGGAGCGTATCCTATGTCGATGCCGATTACAACCGGCCGGTTATTTTAGCCTTTGGCAATGAAGGAAACGGTCTGCCCGATGAATTTTTGGAATGCTGTGACGACGTACTGACCATTCCCATGCGGCCCGATACGGAATCGCTCAATTTATCCATGGCCGTCGGCATCGTCCTGTATAAGGCCTGGGAAAAAAATGGTTTTCACGTATAGTCTGGAGGCGTAATGATGGAAGAAAATAAGGACACCCTTGATCTCGGTTTTGCAAAACTCGATTTACAGCGTCAGCAGCGCTGCGGTTTTCCGGAAGTTGTCTATTGTGCAGGAAAGACGACGGATCAGTCGGTCAAGATTTTAGAGATTTTGATGGAAAAATATGACAATGTCATCGGCACGCGGGCTTCTAAAGAAATTTTTGACATCTTGTCGGCTAAATTTCCGGCTGCCCAATACGACGAACTGGCCAAGATGGTCTATCAGCACAAGGATAAGACGATCATTAACGGCGATCGGCTGATTTCGGTCATTACGGCCGGCACCAGCGATATTCCCGTCGCCGAAGAAGCGGCGCTTACGGCTGAAATCATGGGTAACAGAGTCGAACGGATCTACGACGTCGGCGTCGCCGGCATCCACCGCTTGCTCGCTCGCGTCGACGATATCCGCAAGGCCAACGTCAACATCGTCGTCGCCGGTATGGAAGGAGCCCTGGCCAGCGTCGTCGGCGGCCTGGTAGACAAGCCGGTCATCGCCGTACCGACCAGTATCGGCTACGGTGCCAATTTCCACGGCCTCTCGGCCCTTTTGGCCATGCTCAACAGCTGTGCTGCCGGCATATCCGTCGTCAACATCGACAATGGCTTCGGTGCCGGAAGATTGGCCGATACGATGAACAGCCTGAGGTGATCCGATGGAAACTTTATGGCAGTTAGAAGCCAATATCGACGATATGAACCCCCAGAATATGGAGTACGTCTTTTCGCGGATTCTCGATAAAGGGGCCAATGACGTCTGGGCCATGCCGATGATGATGAAAAAAGGACGGATGGCGTCGATGCTCTGCGTCCTCTGCCGGAGAGAACTCCTCGACGATATGATGGAAATCATCGTCAAGGAGACGACGTCCATCGGCGTTCGCTTCTTTCCCGTGAGTCGCATGGCCTGCGACCGGGTCATCACGACCGTTTGTATTGACGGTCGAGAGCTTCACTGCAAAGTTTGCCGTTACGGCGGACAGATCGTCAATATTTCCGCCGAATACGATGACTGTAGGAAGGCGGCAGAAGCGACGGGGATTCCGTTAAAAGAATGGCAGCGAAAGGTGAAGGAAGCGGCATACCGCCAATTTACGGAATAGTCCCGGGGAGGATATTGTCAAAATACGATTGTCCGTGTATAATAGTCATTAAGCCGATGTGCAGTGCATCCTGAAAGGACAGGGAGCGTAAAAGATGAATAGAGTCATTATTAATGCCGATGATTTCGGTATCCATACGGAAGTTAACCATGCCATTATCGAGGCTTGTGAGCAGGGCGTTCTGACCAGTACGTCCTTATTGCCGACGGGACCCGCCTTTGAGGAAGCCGTCTCGCTGGCTCGGACTTGTCCCGGCCTGGGTATCGGTATCCACTTATGCCTCGTCGGGTCGCTGCCCACCGTTTTGTCCCCGCAGGAAGTACCTACCTTGGTGACTGACAGTGGACGGGTCCCCGACAGTTATCCGGAAGTCATTAAACGGGCCTGCCAGGGGCATCTCGATTACGGCCAGGTATATCGGGAACTCGATGCCCAGATGGAAAAATCATGGCCACGGGCCTTCCCATCGACCATGTCGACAGCCATCAGCACCTGCACGTCCTGCCGCAGATCTGGAACATCGTTCAGTCGCTGATGATGAAGTACGGCATCCATCGGGTGCGCATTCCGCGAGAAGCGTATTCGTACAAACTGTTTTCGGCCAATCCCGTGCGCATCGCCGGCCGTGACGGCCTGACCTTCTTGTCCCAGAAGGCTATGGATGCCGTGAAGCGCCTTCATTTTACGACGACGGATTTCTTTTGGGGCATGGTCGATGGCGGCAACATGAACGAAGGAAACCTGAAGTACCTCATCGACCGGCTGCCCTTCGGCGTTCATGAAATCATGATGCATCCGGGACGCAGTACAGCCGTTCTCAGCCAGAGCTTTTCCTGGGAGTATCATTGGCAGGATGAATTTCAGGCTCTCATGTCGCCGGCCATTCGCCGTCAACTCGAAAAAAGAGAGATTCAACTCATTACCTACGGCGATCTGCCGTAAGGCCCGGGAGGACTTGTCTTGCATATTTTAGTTACGGGAGGTGCCGGCTTCATCGGGTCCCGCCTGGTCAAAGCCCTGCTTGAAGAAGGTCATGAGGTCACGGTCTTGGATAACCTTTCTAAAGGGACCTTTGCGCAGCTGCCCGACGAAGTCCGCTGTATCGACGGCGACATTGCCGATGAACAGGCCGTCGCAGCTGTCTTTGCCGAAACGCCTTTCGATATCGTCTTTCATGAAGCGCCGCAGCGGCGGCTTTCCGAGTCAAACGACTTTTCGGAAGACGATGTCAGAGAGAGCCTTAAGGGACTCCGGACGGTCCTCGACCAGTGCTGTCGCTGCGGGGTAAAAAAATTCATCTTTTCCTCGTCTGCTGCCGTCTATGGCGAACCGGTCCGCATTCCGGTCCGCGAAGAAGATGACCTTCGTCCCATCACCTTTGAGGGACAGGCGAAAGCGGCTGCTGAAGACTGTGTCCGCCAGTATCATGAACAGCACGGCCTGCCATATGTCATTTTGCGCTATGCCAATGTATATGGCGAAGGAGAAGAGGACAGCGTCGTCAGCCGCTTTACCCGTGCTGTCGTTTACGGCGAAGATGCGGCCATCTTTGGCGACGGAGAACAGTCTCGTGATTTCATTTACGTTGGCGACGTCGTCCGGGCCAATCTGGCGGCCATGCCGATGAAATCCTGGCTGAAACGTATAATATCGGCACGCAGATGGAGACGACGATCAATGCGCTAAAAGTCATTTACTGTATTTTACGCATGCCGGTATTTCTATCTCTTATGAAGATGCACGCCAGGGTGACATATCCCGCTCGGCACTGCATATTGAAAAGGCCGAGAAAGGACTCCACTGGCGTCCCAAGATGAACCTGATGCCCGGCCTCATGGCGATGTATCAATATTTTTGCGAAAGGGAAGATGCCAAGTGAAAGACGATAAGGAGCACAAATTTTACTTAGTCCGCGAAGATATTTTGCCTGAAGCGATCAAGAAGACCATCAAGGTCAAAGAAATCCTCAAGCGCCATCAGACGCGGACGATCAATGAAGCCGTCCAGATGATGGATTTGAGCCGCAGTGCGTACTATAAATATAAGGATTACGTTTCTCCTTTTTATGACGTTACGCAGGGCAAAATCGTCACCTTGTCGGTCATGATCTTTGACCGTCCCGGCGAATTGTCGCAGGTCCTCAATACAGTGGCTGCCAACAATGGGAGTATCCTGACCATCAATCAGGGCATTCCCCTTCAGGGTATGGCGGCAGTCAGCTTATCCATTGAGACCAAGGATATGACCGTATCGGTCGAGGATTTGATGAAGACGTTGGAAAAACTGTCCGGTGTCAGCAAAGTAAATATTATCGGACAAGCGTAAGTAAATAAAAGAGGGGGTAGGCCCATGAAAAGCGTTTCTATTGCTCTGTTAGGCTGCGGTACTGTCGGGAAAGGCGTCGTCGATTTACTGACGATGAACGGTCCGCTCATTGAAGAACAGCTCGATACCAAAATCAATATCAAGCGTATCCTTATCCGTGATTTGAACAAGTATGAAAAGATGGAAGGCCTGCCCGATTCCATTCGACTGACGACCGATTTTAGCGACATCATCAACGACGATGACATCGAAATCGTCGTCGAAGTCATGGGCAGCGCCGACTTTGCCAAAGACTGCATTGAACAGTGCTTCCGGCGCGGCAAAAGCGTTATCAGCGCCAATAAAGACCTCATCGCCGACTATGGGATTCCCTTGTTGACCTTATCCTATGAGCATGACGTCGACTTCCAGTTTGAAGCCAGCGTCGCCGGTGGTATCCCCATCGTTCGTCCCATGTATTCGTCGCTTAACAGCAACCGCATCGAAGAAATCATTGGCATCATGAACGGGACGACCAATTTTATCTTATCGAATATGACGGCCCATGGTTCGTCGTATGAAGAAGTCTTGAAAGAAGCCCAGGAAAAAGGCTACGCCGAAGCCGATCCGACGAATGACGTCAGCGGCTATGATGCGGCTCGTAAGATTGCCATCCTGGCAACCTTAGGCTTCCATTCAGCCGTTACCTTTGACGACGTTGCCGTCGAAGGCATTCAAAATATCTCCAAGGAAGATATTGAACACGCGACAGAAATGGGATACGTTATTAAGCTTTTGGCCATTGCTCGCCAGGCGGACGACGGTATTTCCCTCAACGTCCATCCGGCCTTCATTCGGGAAGACCATCCCCTGGCCCACGTCGACGGTGCCTATAATGCCGTCTGCGTCCGCGGCAATGGCGTCGGCAACGTCATGTTCTACGGTCCGGGCGCAGGTTCTCTTCCGACGGCCAGCGCTGTCGTCAGTGACGTCATGAACGTCATCCTCCACCGCAACCTGAAGATGACCGGTAAGCGCGGCTATGTATGGCACGAAGCGAAATTGAAGCCCCAGGCGGAAATTTGCTCGCCCTACTACCTGCGGATGATTGTCAACAATGCGCCGGGCGTCTTGTCGTCGGTATCGAAGGTTCTGGCTGAACACAATATCAGTATCCGCTCTCTGATTCAAAAGGATGAAACGACAGAAATTGCGGAAATCGTCATCCTTATCGACAAATCCGCCGATGGTCTGGTCCAGGCATCGCTCCAGAAAATCGAAGAATTGTCGTGCGTCCGCAAAATTGAAAATGCCATTCGTGTAATTGAGGTGTAAGATATGACAAAAACATTGCATGCACAGATTCCTGCAACATCCGCTAACGTCGGCTCCGGTTTTGATGCCGTCGGTATTGCTCTAACCTTGTACAATGACATTTATTTTACGGAAGAACCGGGCAAGGACACGATTACCGTGGAAATCGAAGGCCTCGGAGCCAACAAACTGCCCAAGGTTTTTGACGAAAATATGGTCGGCCAGGCGATGAAAGCCGTTGCCGTCAAAAAACGCCAGGCCCTTCCCAAGGGTGGCACCTTGAAACTGGTCAATGCCATTCCGCCGGCCCGCGGCCTCGGAAGCAGCTCGGCAGCTCTTGTCGGCGGCATCCTCCTCGGTGACGCCTTGACGGGAAGCACTATGAGCCGCGACGAAATGTTGTCCCTGGCAACGGTCCTCGAAGGCCATCCGGACAATGTGGCCCCTGCCATTTACGGTGGTTTGGCCGTTTCTGTCATGGTCGACGGCAAGACTTTGACCAATTCGATTCCCCTTGACGATGAACTCTCTTTCGTGACCGTCAGTCCGGAAATCGAAATCTCGACGGAAGAAGCGCGAAAGGCACTGCCTAAGACCATCGATTATCAAAACGCCGTCTTTAACGTCAGCCGCGTCAGCTTCCTGGTATCGTCGCTGTTTACCAAACAGTACGATCGCATCGCCTATGGCCTTCAGGATAAGCTCCACGTGCCATACCGGCTGAGCCTCATCCCCAGCGGTGACTTAGTCTTGAAGAAGGCTGTAGAAGCCGGTGCCCTCGGAGCTACGATCAGCGGATCCGGTTCGACGCTCATCGCCTTTGCTACGGGAAATGAAGCGGCCATCATGGAAGCCATGATCAACTGCTTTAACGACCACGGCATTGAAGCAACGGGCCACGTTTTAAAATGCAGTAATGAAGGAGCGAAGCTCATCTGATGATTCAAGATATCGGAGATCATACGTATCATGTTGAATACCGTCCGGTGCCTTTGGCACGGGATGGTATTCTCTTGTCTTATCGCGGTCGGGAGGTCCTGGTAAAGCTGACCGGCGAAAAATCTTTCACCTATCCGACTTATGGTGATTACGATGGCCTGGAGGCCAATCGGTTCCGTTGGCTCTTTGCCGAAGATAGTCAGCAGTTTTATCTGGCTGACGAAGCCTTGCCGGAAAAAGACGGATTTTCTTACGTCAATATTAACTTTATGCGGGGAGCTTCACCGCGTCACCTGGCCTTTGCCGGCATCGTCGGCCTGTCCTTATCCGTTTGGTACGGCAACCACCGCTTTTGTGGTCACTGCGGCCGTCCGATGAAACACAGCGACACAGAGCGTATGGTCCATTGCGATGCTTGCCATACTATGATCTATCCGCGCATCTGCCCGGCTGTCATCGTAGCCGTCCGCTATGGCGATAAACTCCTGGTTTCAAAATACGCAGGCAGGGAATATAAGAATGTCGCCCTATTGGCCGGATTTGCCGAAGTCGGCGAGTCTATCGAAGATACGGTCCATCGCGAAGTCATGGAAGAAGTAGGCATCAAGGTCAAGAACCTGACCTTCTATAAGAGTCAGCCCTGGTGCTTTACCGATACCCTGCTCCTGGGATTTTTCTGTGACCTTGACGGTGATGATACGCTGAAAGTCGATCACCGGGAACTGGCAACTGCCGATTGGATCGACCGACAGGATATTCCCGATGACTTAGAAAAAGCCAGCCTTACGATGGAAATGATGACCCTCTTTAAAAAGGGGATATATTGATCAAAAAAACCTTGGATGACGAATAAACCGATCATCCAAGGTTTTCTTATAGAAATGTAAAAGGGACTGAAAACAATGTTTTCAGCCCCTTTTTTGTACCCGTAAAGACTTTTATTTTCTCTTGGGTATTTTTTTCTGTTAGGCTCTTTCTCAACAGCTCTATCAGTTTCTGGGAAAAGGTCCGAATCATCTTTCGTGAAAAAATCCGAATCGTCTTCCATAAAAGACTTTATATTGATATCCTCATCGTTGTCTTGGGAGAGGTCAGGATGCTCTGATAAATACAGAATTTGGGCTTCGAATATCTTTATCTCTTTAGAAATCTCTAATATTTGAATTTTTTTATCGATAATTTGTTGGCTCAATTTGTCTACTTGATCTTCGTCGTTTGATTTCTTGGCCATTTTTTTGATAACTCAAGTTTTTCCATTTCTAGAGAGAAGATCTCTTGCTGTAATCTTGCACTTTCAATAGATTTTTCCAGTAGAGCGGGATTTTTCCACGCCTCGGTAGCGGACTCTTCGCCGCTTACTGGATCTCCCAGAATATGTCCAGACTTTTTGGCGTTTTTAGAATACTCTTGGATTGACTCCGCGAAAACCATATATTTCTTTCCATCGATGCGTCCGAGAAGTTTTTTTTCACGGATTTTCTTTTTTACCGTATATTGGCTGATTCCCAGCAAATCAGCAGCTTCGGCTACGGTATATTCTTTCTTTTCATCGGAGAAATTGTCACCAGTTTTTAAAGAAGCTCTTTCCATGATGTTTCCTATAGTCTTAGCTGCTTCTTCCGTTGCGGCTGCCATTCCTGCGGCTGTGGCAGCCTCAGTCGGTTCCGTAAGTGTATCCGTAGTCTCCGTCGAGTTTTTTTGGGCTTCGGCTGTTTTCGTCTCAGATTCTCCTGAGTTATCAGTTTCCGTCGAGACCATAGCTTCCGTTACTGCCCCTGCAATTAAGGCCAGTGGAAGGGATCCGGTAGCTCCCGCTGCAATGATTCCTGCTGCCCGCAAAGCTGTCAATATGGGTAATGGCATAAAATCACCTCCTCTGTCTTTTGTCATTATTTTAACATATAACGATTTTATAATCAATGGCAGGGTAATATGAAGAAAATAAAAATATATTGCATTTGCTATTGCATTAGCAACAGATAACTGATATAATGATAATGTAATATGAAACATGATCTTTTTGTTCTCTTAAAATGGAAGGGAGATCTGTGGATGGCGAAAAAAGCAGTGTTGGATGAAGCACAGCATATTCGAGCAATGTTAAAGAAAATTTTTAAGCAGTATCGAAGGATGAATGCATCGATTCGGCGGGCGTTGGCTGAAATCGGGATTACCGTTGTTGAAGGCAGAAAGCATTACAAGCTTTACTATAACAACGATGATCGGTATTGCTTCCCTTTGCCGAAAACGCCAAGCGGATCGAGGACCGGGGCCAACGCTGTATCTCGGATTTATAATTCTTTGATTTTGCCCCAATTTGTATAAGGAGTAAGAGTTTTTCAAGAGGAGGATTATCATGATGAACAACCAGAAATTTTATAAAGAAGTCGGGATTCCTGTAGCTAAAAAGGGGTATCCGGCTTCGGTCGGTTCTTGGCCTTTGATGGCTGTGAAGAACAGTGGGGCCACCGGAGCTCTTTTCGGGGCTGGCATGGAGGCCGTGTCCTCGGTGACTGATGTCATGGACGGTAAAAAGGATGTGGTCGATGCGGCGGTAGATATTGCCGGCGCCGGTGTTAAGGGCGGTGTGATCGGGGCCGTTTCGGCCGTTGCTGGCAATGCCGCTGCTGGGGCCCTGGCTGCAACGACGGTTGGTACTGCTGTTGTGGCGGCTCCGGTTATCATTGGCTTTACGGCGGCCTGTGCTGTGGCTGGGGCCGTCAGTGATATCTTCGATGAGATTTTTGACTAGCCGTCTGCCGTACGATTTAGGATTGTGTCGGTGTAGACCCAATAAAGCCGACTTCAAGATGGATTGCTGATTAATTGAAAAAGAGGCTGTAACGAAATGCGAGTTCAAAACGCTTTCGTTACAGCCTCTTTTTATGAGCTAAAACTTAGATATCAAAGGGATTTTCCGTAGGATAGAGCATGCCTTTAGGTTGGTTGAAGGCGATGTCTTCGATGCCCAGGTACTGGAAGATGGAGAAGAGGACTTTCCCAATGTGAGCAAAGGCGACGGCGCCGTGATGCGGATACTGCTTGGCGATGAGGACGTGGCGGTAGAAGCGGCCCATTTCGGGGATGGCAAAGATGCCGATGCCGCCGAAGGACTGGGTTGCAGCCGGCAGGACTTCACCTTGAGCGATGTAGGCCCGCAGCTGTCCGCCGGCCGTGCTCTGGAGGCGGAAGAAGGTGATCGGGCTTTCGGCAATGTCGCCTTCGAGGGTGCCGCGGGTAATGTCCGGCGTGCCGCCGTCTTCTAAGAGACGGTTCTGGATGAGCTGATATTTTACGCCGCCCTTTTTCAATTTGCACAGCGGGGTGTTGCCGCAGTGGAAGCCCATGAAGGTATCTTTCTGCGTATAGTTCGTCGGCGGTTTGATATCCGATTCGTAGAGATCACGGGGGACGGAGTTGTTAATGTCGAGCAGGGTGACTGTATCGCCGCTGGCGCACATGCCGATGTATTCGCTGACGGCGCCGTAGATGTCGACTTCACAGGCGACGGGGATGCCGCGGGATACGAGGCGGCTGTTGACGTAGCACGGTTCAAAGCCGAACTGGGACGGGAAGGCCGGCCAGCATTTATTGGCAAAGGCTACGTACTGACGGGAACCCTTGTGGGCTTCGGCCCAGTCGAGAAGGGTCAGTTCATACTGTGCCATGCGGGGCAGGAGGTCCGGCCAGGGGTTGCCGTCTTTGCCGAGTTCTTCGGTCATATCGGCGACGACGTCAGCAATACGCGGATCATCTTTATGAGCCTGGTACGATACGAGAAGGTCGAGTTCGGAATTTTCTTCGATTTCAATCCCTAAGTCGTAGAGCGGCTTGATCGGTGCGTTGCAGGCAAAGAAGTCCTGAGGACGGGGACCGAAGGTGATGATTTTTAACTGGCTGAGGCCGATGAGGGTACGGGCCATGGGCTGGAAGTCGGCAATCATTTTTGCGACTTCTTCAGCCGTTCCTACAGGATACGAAGGAATATAGGCTTTTAATTTACGAAGGCCTAAATTGTAGGAACAGTTGAGCATGCCACAGTAAGCGTCGCCACGGCCGTTGATGAGGTTCTTGCCCGTTTCTTCGGCAGCAGCAGCGTACATGACCGGGCCATCGAAGTATTTGGCGACTAAGGTTTCCGGCGTTTCAGGGCCGAAGTTGCCTAAGAAAACGACGAGGGCGTTACAGCCGGCAGCTTTGGCTTCTTCAACGGCTTTGAGCATATCCGTTTCATTTTCTACGACCGTCGGTACTTCATAGAGGTCGCCATATTGTTTCGTGTAGGCATCGACGATAGCCTGACGACGGTTCTGTGATAAAGAAATAATAAAGCAGTCACGGCTGACAGAAATAATACCGCATTTCACTTCAGGAATATTCATAATAAGGTCTCCTTTCCCATGTAAGGGATACTTATAAATTTTTGAGTGCCTAGGCACATTTCGTTAAGGGAATGATAGCACGCTTGTCAAATTTCTGTCAATACATAGTTTGACATTTTTTTACGAAAGACAGCATTATGCAGAAAAAATACAGGTAAACCCTAGAATATAGCAAAAGTGCATGTATGAAGATTCCTGTTGACCATCTAATTTTGTCATGGTATACTTCGAACATAGACATGTGCTTAGGCACGCAATAAGGCGTAAGGTCCTCGAAATAAATGGAGGACATAGGGAGGAAGATATATGAAGTATGTAATGGGAATTGATATTGGCACGTCAGCGACGAAGACGGTACTCTTTGATGAAACCTGTCAGGCCGTTGCTATGGCGTCTTGCGAGTATCCTTTGTATCAGCCCCAGAACGGCTGGGCAGAGCAGCAGCCGGAAGACTGGTATCAAGCCGTTGTCCAGACGATACGGGAAATCTTGGCTAAGTCCCCGGTAGATGCGAAAGACATCGTCGGTATCGGTTTATCGGGGCAGATGCATGGTCTGGTCATGCTGAATGAAAAGGAAGAAGTCATTCGACCGGCTATTATCTGGTGTGATCAGCGGACCGGGAAGGAATGTATTGAAATCACCCGGACCGTCGGTGCTGATAAATTGATGAAGATTACGGCCAATCCGGCCCTGACCGGTTTTACGGCATCGAAACTCCTCTGGGTGCGCAATCATGAAGCGGAACATTATCGCCAGTGCCGGCACATTTTACTGCCGAAAGACTATGTACGCCTGCGCATGACCGGTCAGTATGCGACTGACGTTTCTGATGCCAGCGGCATGCAGTTCCTCGATGTACGCCATCGCTGCTGGTCCGATGAAATCCTGGACCGCCTCGACATCGATCCGTCGTGGCTGGCTAAAGTCTACGAGTCGCCCGATGTGACCGGAACGCTGACAACTGCTTTTGCCGCAGCAACGGGACTTCTCCCGCAGACCATCGTCGTCGGCGGCGCTGGTGACAATGCAGCGGCTGCCGTCGGAACGGGCATCGTCAGTGACGGCAAAGCCTTTACGACGATCGGAACCAGCGGCGTCGTCTTTGCCCATACGAGCGATCTTCATATCGATCCCAAAGGGCGCGTCCATTCATTCTGCTGCGCTGTTCCCGGTTGTTGGCACGTCATGGGCGTAACTCAGGCGGCCGGCTTGTCACTTCGCTGGTTCCGTGATACGCTGGGACATGACTATATGAAAGAAGCCGAACAGGCCGGTCTTGATCCTTATGTCGTCATGGATCACCACGTCGAACACGTGCCCATAGGCAGTCGTCGGCTCCTTTATTTACCCTATCTTATGGGCGAACGGACGCCGCACCTCGATCCGGATTGCCGCGGTGTATTCTTCGGGTTATCGGCTATCCATACGCAGGACGATATGCTCCGCGCCGTTATGGAAGGCGTCAGCTATTCCTTGACCGACTGCCAGGATATCCTCCGCGATATGGGCATCGTCGTTCAGGAAATGATGGCCTGCGGTGGCGGTGGACGGAGTCCCTTGTGGCGTCAGATGCTGGCTGATATGTATAACTGCGAAGTCAAAACGGTATCGTCGAAGGAAGGTCCTGCCCTGGGGGCAGCGATCCTGGCCGGTGTCGGAGCCGGTTTGTTTAAGAACGTCGTCACGGCCTGCCGTGATTTCATCGATACTAAGACATACTGCCAGCCCGACCCGACAGCACACGCCTATTATGAAAAAGGCCACGCTTTATATCAGAAATTATATCGGCAATTAGCCGGATGTTATCAAGATTTGGCAACTTTATAAATGACGTTAGGAGAGATGTGACCATGATGAATCAAGAAGCAGCCATGATTTGTGACGACAAAGTGTTAGAGAAGTCTCACGCTTCACGAGTACGAAAGTTCATTTATTTTACGGCCGGTATGGCAGGTTTGTTATTCGGCCTCGACCAAGGGGTCATCGCCGGGGCGCTGCCTTTTATTACGGCTGAATGGGGCCTCAACAGCGCCGCTCAAGAACGGGTAGTCAGCTGTATGATGGTAGGGGCTGCCATCGGGGCCTTGTGTGCCGCGTTTATGACGGCCCGCATCGGTAGAAAGCGAAGCCTGCTTACCGGGGCCGCCCTGTTTATCGTCGGCTCTGTCGGTTCCGGCCTTGCCGTTAACGTTGACATGCTCATCGGTTTTCGCCTGATTCTCGGCTTGTCCGTCGGTATCGCGTCCTACACGGCGCCGCTCTATTTGGCGGAAATGGCCGATAAAGACTCGCGAGGCCAGGTCATTTCAGGTTACCAGTTTATGGTTACTGTCGGGATTCTATCGGCCTTCCTGTCTAATACGTATTTCAGTTACAGTGGTTCTTGGCGGATGATGCTGACAGTCATTGCCATTCCGGCCGTCATCTTGATCTTGACCGTCTTTGTACTGCCCGAAAGTCCGCGCTGGTTGGCTGCCAAGGGTCGTTTTTCAGAAGCAGAAAAAGTGTTGCAGACCCTCCATGCCGATGTTTCCTTAGCAAAATCTGAATTAAATGATATTAAAGATACGCTGAAAGTAAAACAGGCCGGTTGGTCCTTATTAAGATCCAATAAAAACGTGCGTCGTGCCGTTTTCCTCGGCGTCCTGCTCCAAGCCATGCAGCAGTTTACAGGCTTTAACGTCATCATGTATTATTCGCCGAAAATCCTCAGTCTGGGCGGTTTTTCCAGCACGGAAGATCAGATGATCGGTACGGTCATAAATGGGATCGTCTTCGTTTTGGCAACCCTGATTGCCGTCTATACCGTTGATAAGTCCGGTCGTAAACCGGCCCTTAAAATCGGGTTTGCCGTCATGGCCGCCGCTATGGTCGTCATGGGTCTTTGCATGGCCGTCATTGAAGGCGGAAATCCCGCTCCCTGGGTCTGCTACTTATCGGCTATCATGACCATGATCTTCATCGCTGGTTTTGCCATGAGTGCCGGTCCGATCGTTTGGGTTCTGTGCTCGGAAATCCAGCCGCTTAAGATGCGTGAATTCGGCGTTGCTTGCTCGACCATGACCAACTGGATCACCTGTGCCGTCGTCGGTGCTACCTTCCTCAGCCTCATCGATGCCCTCGGTTCTTCCATGACTTTCTGGATGTATGCCGGTTTGAATGCCGTATTCATCGCCTTGACCTTTGCCTTTGTCCCGGAAACGAAAAATGTTTCTCTGGAACAGATTGAAAAGAATTTAATGTCTGGCATGAAGTTAAAAAATATTGGGGTTCATGGAGGTAATGACTAATGAAAAAAGTAACCGATAAAGAATTTGCCGTCTACGGACGCGTCCTTGATGTCGATGTCAATGAATTTGTAGACGTAATGAAAGACGTCCCTGTCGTCTCGGAAGGAACGATGTATGAACCTTCTGTCGGCGCTTTTGAAGCCCTTCCCTTGGCCAAGACCTTGGAACAGGAATCCTTCGGTTTCCTTCCCATTGAATTCGGTCATTGCAGCGGCTATAATAATAAACTCAATGCCCTAGAGTATCACCGGTCTTCAGAGATCGACATTGCGGCGACAGACCTCATCTTATTAGTTGGCCGGCAGCAAGATATCGATGTATCCTCCTATACATACGATACGGCACGGGTCGAAGCCTTCTTCGTGCCGGCAGGGACGGCCGTCGAGCTCTATGCGACGACACTTCACTTTGCGCCGTGCAGTGTAGACGGCAAAGAATTCCGCTGCGGCGTCGTCCTTCCCAAGGGAACCAACGAACCCTTGCCGGAAAAGGGCGGCGGTCACGGCGAGAATGCCCTCCTCTTTGCCATTAATAAGTGGCTCATCGCTCATGAAGAGAGCGGACTGCAAAAGGACAAGGCTTGGATAGGCCTGGTTGGAGAAAATATACAGATTTAAAGGATGAGGAACTATTTATAAAGGACGAACTTTGTAAATAGTTCCTTTTATCATGCCGCAATGTTTGGTACAATAGAGGGTACCAGTTAACCTTAAGTATGAGGATAAGTGAGGGAGAAGTATGGTAACGATTAAAAAAATTGCCGAACTTTGCGGTGTTTCGCGAGGGACCGTCGACCGAGTCCTCAATGGCCGCGGGCGCGTCAAGCCGGAAACGGCCGAAGCGGTCATGAATATGGTAAAGCAATTAGGATATAAACCCAATCCGGCCGGCAAGGCCTTGGCTGCCAGACGGCACCGGCCCATCGTCGGCGTCATTTTGAATTCAGAGGGCAATGCCTTTTTCGATGAAATCATCCGCGGTATCGAAACGGCAGAAAGCCGTTATCAGATTTACGGTATGAAGCTGACCATGCGCCGCATGAAAGGCTACGACGTAGAGGCTCAGCTGGCACTCATTGACGAGTTGGAGTCCATCCACGTGAGCGGTCTCATCATCAGCCCCATCAACGATACGCGAATTGCTGAGGCCATCAATGCCTTGGTCGATAAAGGCGTTTTCGTCGTCAACGTCAATAATGACGTACAAAACTGCCGCCGCCAGTGTTATGTCGGCAGTGACTACACCAATGGCGGTGAAACGGCCTGCGCCTTGCTGCAGCTCCTGCGAGGCCAGACTGCTAAAATCGGCGTCGTGACCGGTTCTCGTCAGGCCTGGGGCCATGAACTTCGCCTTGAAGGTTTCCAGCGGCGCATGGAAAAAGTTCCGGGATTTTCTATCTTGGCGACAGCCGTCAATAAGGACGATGAAATCCGCTCTTATGAAGAAACGAAGAAGATGCTCGAAGAACATCCGGATATCGACTCCTTGTTCATCGTCGCCGGCGGCGTGTACGGTGCCTGCCGGGCTGTTGTCAGCCTTAAAAAAGAAAAAGACCTGACCATCGTCGCCTTCGACAGCACGCCGACGACGGTCGACATGATGAAGCAGGGCGTCTTAAAGACCATCATCTATCAGCACCCCTACCAGCAGGGCTATCGGGCCATGGATTTGGCCTTTCAGTACCTGGTCAACGATCAGAAACCGGAACGGGAACGCTACATCCTGAAAAATGAAATAAAGCTCTTGGAAAACCTATAAGCGGAGAATGCGAGGCAAGGGGACCACTTGTCAGTAAGACGCGAAAAGGCTCTTTCCTGTCATGACCGTATATACCATCATGATAGGGAAGGGCCTTTTGATGTGTTTGAGTATTTTAAAGAATGATGCTAAGCTAAATCCCGGCCGCAGCAGTGACAAACCGTCGCTTCCGGTTGGCTAAATTCGCCGCAGTGTCGGCATTTATGCCAGCCCTTGAACGTTTTAGCAATATCATTGTCCTTGATGCATAAACTATGAATGAAGGCGATTAGAAAAAGGCAAAGTCCATAGATATACCAAATGGCAAAGCTGCGGCCTTTGTTGGAGGCGATGTTGGCAGGGATTAGCGCTAATACCGAGAAAATCCAATACTCCATATAGAGCTCACCTTTATTCCCCAATAAGTTCACATCGGATAATAGGATGGGAACGAGAATAGAAAAGATTAAAAAGCTATTAATGAGTAACGTACATTGTGTGGTTTTTCCATAATAGATACCTCTCGTTTGTTTAGAAATTATTCCAGGCTATTATATAAATAAATCTCGGCCGCAGCAATGACAAACGGTGGCTTCCGGGCGGCTGAGTTCGCCGCAGTAAGGGCATTTATGATATCCGGCTCTGATTCTTGATTTATCATTAGGAGTAATTTTTATACTATGAATTATGGCAATAATCCATAAAAAGGTACTATAAATAAACCATTTAGCGAAATTCCTACCCTTACTATAGGCAATATTTGTTGGTATTAGTGCGATTAGTGCCGTTAATAAGTAGGCACCACAAGCGTTGCTGCGAGAACTTGTCAAGAGAAATGCTGGTACTATCACTCCGAAGAAAAGGGCTATGAGGTTATTTCTAATGTAATGCGTTTTTACTAAAGTATTCAAATTTACCACCTCTTGTTTTATTTATACATATAGTATACAACTAATCGTTACATATATCCATTCCGAGTAGCATAAATGGAAGTAAATCTCTTATTTTTTATCGGAAATAGAGTCAGCACATAAAATCGGCAGATGATTCCGCAGTGAAAAGTCCTTATCATAGAGGTGAGAAAAATTATACCTTGACAAGTATCCTTGAATCGGTTAGAATTAAAAGGTCGACAGGACAAGGGTCGATAGTTGACGGGACGTGGCGCAGCTTGGTAGCGCGCTTCCTTGGGGTGGAAGAGGTCGCGAGTTCAAATCTCGCCGTTCCGACCAAATACAGCCATTCTTCGAATCATTCGATTTGGAGAGTGGCTTTTTTTTCATAAAAAGTAGCTGCAGCGTAGGTGCATGAATAATTTTTCGTAAGCGATTACGATGCTTTTTTTGAGGACGGGTTCATGACTCGTCTTTTTTGTAGGATTGATTTTTGTCAGGCAAAGGATTTATCGAATAACAAGCCGTTTATTGAAATTTTTATTTTTAACGATTCATTCTTAAAATAGAATTAAAATATGCTTTTTCTTTATTTTAAACTTTCTTTATATGCGGATATTTGATAGAATATAAGTATGAATAGTATAGTTACCGCCGTCGTATTATTTTTTATTATCCGTTAGAGGAGGTTTTTTATCATGGGTTATATTCTCAATAAGGATCAGCAGGATCTCGTCGCCTTAGCAAGGGACTTTGCAGAAAAGAAAGTAGCTCCCTTCGTGCATGAATTGGATGAAGCGAAAGAACCGGGTCAGAAGCTTTTGGATATTTACCAGGAAGCCGTCGATATCGGTTTTTGCGGCTTAGAGATTCCTGAAGAATACGGCGGCATGGGCCAGGATTACTACACCGTTGCAGCTGTTTATGAAGAACTGTCTAAAGTCGATGCCGGCGTAGCTACGGCTATTGCAGCTTCTGGCTTGGGCCTCAAACCGGTTCTCCAGCATGGTAACGACGCGCAAAAGAAATTGTATGCCGAATACTTGACCGGTGAAAAAGGCAGCGGCTTCTGCGCATTCTGCCTGACGGAAGCCAATGCGGGTTCTGATGCGGCTGCCGGGACGACGGTTGCTGTAAAACAGGGCGATGAATACGTCATCAACGGTACGAAATGCTTCATTACCAACGGCGGCGTCGCTTCCGTTTACACCGTCTTTGCTATTACCGATAAATCGAAGGGCGTAAAAGGGATTTCGGCCTTTATCGTTGAACGCGACCGCCCGGGCGTTTCCGTCGGTAAAGAAGAAGATAAGATGGGTATCCGCCTCTCCAATACGACAGAAGTTATTTTCCAGGACGTTCATATTCCGGCTGACCACCTCATCGGTGAAGAAGGTAAGGGTTTCGTTTATGCCATGCAGACCTTGGACCTCGCTCGTCCGATGGTAGCATCCCTGGCTGTTGGTATTGCTCAGCGGGCTATCAATGAAGCTGTTAAATATGCAAAAGAACGCGTTACCTTTGGCAAACCAATCATCAAACATGAAGTCATTTCCTTTAAACTGGCTGACATGGACATGAAGACCGAAGTCGCTCGCTCGGCCATCATCAACTTCCTCAATACGTATTATGCAGAACCGAAACGGAGCTACACTCGTGAAGCCGCTATCGCAAAATGCTTCGCCGGGGATATTTCCGTAGAAGTTGCTTTAGAAGCCGTTCAGATTCTCGGCGGCTTTGGTTACAGCCGTGAATATCCGGTTGAAAAATTGGTTCGTGATGCTAAGATCATGCAGATTTATGAAGGCACTAACGAAGTTCAGCGCATGGTCATCGCCGGTTTCGTAGCGGCTCAGAAATAAGCTTCCTTTATAAGACAAAGACTGTTGTACTTGGCCCCGGCGCTCTTTGTGCCGGGGCCATCGTTGCACCTGCCGAAGGTTTGACCGTCGTTTTGTTTTAGAAAAGGCTTTTTGGGATAGTGTGTAGGACAACGTGTTTTTAAGATAAAGCTACAGCACTTTGTAGGGGTGTAAAATCAATGTAAAGCAAGGCTGGCGGCGTTGAGAAAGTTTGCTTACAGGAATATAATAAATGATATGAATTATATGAATAAAAATTATGCAAATGAGGTGAATTGAAGTGGAACAAGACATATATCCATCAGCGAAAGAACTGTATAGCGTCCTTTGCCGATTGAGGAAGGACGTCCTTTCGCGAGGCGACTCGTTATACCGGCAGTGGAAACCGCTGATTCAGCGGCGACACTTTACATACAGTGCTTGGAATCTGGCTTTTTATCTGGCCCTTCGCTGTCACGACCTGCGAAAGATACAGCGTTCGCTCCTTCCCTTTGGCCTGTCGTCCCTCGGACGGGGCGAAGCAAGGGCGATTACCAATCTCGATGCCGTCATGGCGTCCTTGGGGCGAATCTGTCAGGAACCGGAGCAAAATCTCGTTCCTTATCCGCAGCAGCGGCGGTTTTTCTATGGAGACGGCCTCTTGGCCTATAATACGGGGCGGATTTTTGGAACGGCCAAGACGGGGACGCGAATCATGGTAACCCTGCCGACAGAAGCGGCAGAAGACAATGGCATTCTCATTCGTGACTTAGTGGCAGCCGGCATGGACTGTGCCCGTATCAACTGTGCGCACGACTCGAAGGAGCTGTGGGGGACGATGATTTCCTATATCCATCGGGCCGAACAGGAAACGGGGAATCATTGTAAGGTTTACATGGATTTGGCCGGACCGAAAGTTCGCATCGAGTCGGTCCTGTTGCGCTATGGTGAAGCGCGGGTCATGCCGGGTGAGCAGATCTTTTTGGTATCGGGATCGATTTCAACCTATCCCGAAGAGTATAAGGGCAATATCGTCATCTCCTGCAGTATCCCTGAAATCTTTGAACACATGGAGGCCGGCCATCCAGTCCTCATCGATGACGGGAAGATTCGGGCCATCGTTGAAAAAGTAACGCCCGAAGGGGCTTATTTGACCATTACCTATACCAAGCCCTTAGGTGGGAAAATCAAGAACGAAAAGAGTTTGAACTTCCCCCAGACGCCGGTAGAACTGTCGCCTCTTACGGATAAAGATAAAGAAGATTTAGACTTCGTCGTGCAGTATGCCGATGCCATCGGATACTCCTTCGTCAAATCGGCGGCTGACGTATCCCTCTTGCAGAAGGAACTTCAACAACGCTGCGGCAAGGCCTACCGCCAAATCGCATTGGTAGCTAAGATTGAAAACAAGGAAGCCGTCGACAACCTGCCGGAAATCATCGTACAAGCTGCGTCAAAACAGCCCCTGGGCATCATGATTGCCCGCGGCGATCTGGCCGTTGAAGTCGGTTACAGGCGCTTGGCCGAACTGCAGGAAGAAATCATGTGGATCTGTGAAGCAGCTCATGTCCCAGTCATCTGGGTAACCCAGGTACTCGAAAACCTAGTTAAGAAAGGCCTCCCGTCGCGGGCTGAAATTACCGACGCCGCTATGGGGGAACGCGCCGAATGCGTCATGCTCAATAAAGGACCGTACATCGTAGAAGCCGTTACGGCCTTGACCAACATTTTGCTGCGAATGGAACAGCATCAACATAAGAAAACATCCCAGCTTCGGGCCTTGCATATTGCCCAGCATATGTTTGAAAACGGAAAATCATAAAGGGGCAATAAAAACAGAGAGGGAATGAAGAACATTACCTTCTCTGTTTTTTTCTGTCAATTTCTGTGGTACTTGTTAAAAATAGGAATTAGGAAAATCTACTAATCGAA